>Ga0134101_1000209_pt1 | contig 74288 bp, 66 predicted proteins | sample 12_3_2metaG_FD_94446 | JGI IMG/M metagenome (GOLD analysis project Ga0134101, IMG submission 94446) | Switchgrass degrading microbial communities from high solid loading bioreactors in New Hampshire, USA - 12_48_3.3_201_A2 metaG | ecosystem: Engineered > Bioreactor > Semi-continuous > Anaerobic...
CGCTAGATGGTATAATAGTCATGAGACTTGAACGCTCCTTTCTGGGAGGTAATGGTGGTTTGGCGATTTCCATTATACCAGAGGCGTTTCAGGTCTCATTTTTCTTATTAAGTTAACAGAACACATTGATTGTATAGGAGGTTTCTGCATGAATACAAAAACATATGACGATATGACGCATCTCTACGGAAAAATATGGGTATGGACTGCGGTTGCAATTATATTTATGGTACCTGTGGCAATATGTGTTTACTACAATGCATGGCCTCCTGTATACTCGGTAGTGAAAGGGCTTTTGGGAGTAGCTCCCATATTCTGGACAGTTGGGGCCATCGAGGTTATTACCTTTTGCCCAATGCTGGGAACGGCGGGATCTTATCTTGGGTTTGTGACGGGAAATCTCACGAATCTAAAAGTTCCATGCGCTTTGAACGCGATGGAAATCAACAATGTAAAATCCGGGACAGAAGAGGGTGAAGTTGTTTCAACCATTGCGATCGCTACTTCTTCCATAGTTACAACTTTAATAATTTCAATAGGGGTTCTTTTGATAGGCTGGCTGACTCCTATTCTGAACTCGCCTGAGTTAAAGCCTGCTTTTGACAATATTTTGCCGGCTCTTTTCGGAGGGCTGGGTGTAGTATATATCAGCAAAAACTGGAAGATATCAATTGCTCCCTTGCTGTTCATGATTGTATTGTTCCTGGCAGTACCGTCATTAGCAGGCTCAGTGGGCATACTGGTTCCGGTAGGTGCCGCCATATCCATTGGCGTTGCAAGAATTCTATATAAAAAAGGCTTGCTGTAATAATTAACTGGAAAAGAGGAATAATAATGGGTTTATACGTCATAATTGCGATGCTTATTGCTGTAGCAGCATTTCTGGTTGTTATATTGATAAGAGCAGCTGTTTTTAAGCCTTTGGAAGAAAATGCCGAAAAAAGCGAGATTCCTGAAATCGATAAAGACAAAGTTGTCGGCGATTTGGCCGATATGATCCGCTGCAGAACTGTTTCTGATATCAATGATGATTTGATCGATAAGGAGGAATTTGAAAAGTTCCGAAATCTTCTTGTTGAAAAGTTCCCGGAATTTCATAAAGTATGTTCCCGCAAGCTTATAGGGAAGTCAGGGATACTATACCACTGGAAAGGAAACGCCAGTGACAGACCGGTGGTATTGATGGCTCATTATGACGTGGTTCCAGCGGATGAAAAAAACTGGGTTAAACCTGCTTTTGATGGAATTATCGAGAACGACGAGATATGGGGAAGAGGGGCTCTGGATACCAAATCCACCCTGTGTTCAATACTGGAAGCTGCGGAATATTTGATAACATCAGGATTTACCCCAAAGCAGGACATTTATTTTTCCTTTTCCGGGGATGAAGAGATTATGGGTCCGTCATGTCCCGAAATTGTAGATGAACTGGAAAGAATGGGAGTTAAGCCTGCATTTGTTGTTGACGAAGGAGGAGCCATAGTTGAAAATGCTTTCCCGGGTGTTTCAGTCCCGGCGGCATTAATAGGCACGGGAGAAAAAGGCAGCCTGAATATAGAGCTTTCAATGAAAAGCATAGGAGGCCATTCATCCACTCCGCCTGCCCATACCATTGTCGGTTTGCTGGCTAAGGCAGTGGTGGAGATCGAAAGAAATCCTTTTAAGTCTCAGCTTGTAAAACCTGTAAAGGAAATGTTTGATACACTTGGCAGGCATTCAGGTTTTATGTACAAAATATTATTTGCGAACCTTTGGTGTTTTAAACCGCTTCTCAGTTTCATAAGTAAAATATCGGGCGGCGAACTCAACGCCATCATGAGGACTACCTGTGCGGTAACCAGAATGGAAGGGAGCAAAGCATTTAATGTAATTCCGTCAAGTGCCACGGTGGGTGCGAATCTTCGCCTTCTGGGAACTGATACCATCGAATCTGCTGTTGATAGAATAAAGAAAATTATTCGCAATGACAAAATTGACATCAGAATCGTGAACGGTATGAATCCGTCCGGCTATTCCGATACCGACTGTGAAGAGTGGTATAAATTAAAGAGGGTTATAAAAAGTGTTTGGCCGGAAGTGATAGTTTCTCCGTATTTGATGATGGGCTGCAGCGATTCAAGGCATTATTTAAGAATTACGGACCGGGTGTACCGCTTTTCTGCAATGAAGCTCTCAAAAGAGGAAAGGAATATGATCCACGGCCATAATGAGAGAATACCTGTCAATACCCTATTGAAGACAGTTGAGTTCTATATAAAACTGATAAGTGAGTGCTAGTCTTGTGTATGTACATAAATCATTGTATTTACCTGATTTTATCCCAGAAAGCATTGACGGTAATGGTGACATTATCAATGCCGTATTTATTTTTCAGGCTTCTCTTGAAATATGCCGAGTGACCTCCCCATTTCTGTCCGTTGATATTCAGATCCACATAACGGGTTTCAGGCATTTTCCTGTTAAATAGACGGACAAATGACAAAAGCAGTCCTGATATCGGGTTTATGCCATAGGAGATTACCTCGGTTCCAATATGGATATTTCGGGCGACAAAATCAGTTCTGGTTTCTACCCTTATAACCTTATGCACATATTTTTTATGTACTGGTACCGCAGGAGCTCCTATTTGGACAACATGATAAACAGGGATCCCCATTCTCTCAAGTGTGACCATGGCGTCACCCACAGCCTGGCCGCCTCCGCTGTGACCTATCAATATTATTCTGGAGGCCCAGGCCGAGTTGTTTTTTACATACCGAACGATTTCCTTACCTCCGGTTCCACGGTGCATATGGACTCCGACTTCCAGAATCTGCTTCACAACCGTAGTGTTTCTTGCTTCTCCCAAGGGGAAAACTTCTGCGAATCTTACGATCTTACCCTGTAAAGTGTATCGTTTTCTTATTTCATCCTTTAGATCTTTGAAAATATCTTCTGATTTATTGGTATTGATCCCGGTGGCAAGTATTATCAGAATATTCTCCCTCATAAAAATCACAGATTTATCACGGAAGTCTTAATACATAATAATGAGAAAGAGGACAGCCTGACACATAAATATTAGTAGCCATAGGGACGGGTTTTTAGGTTAATGAACCATAAGTCAAATGTGGCTTAAATAACTGTCCCAATGGTTATTCCGGTTACCGATCAAAGAGACCATTATTCCACAGTTGCTGCAGCTGCAACAATCGTGAGATAATATATTATATATAAACTTCACTTTGAGGAATTGAAAAAGAACATAATGATTATTTGCTTACAAAGGAATTTTGGTACCATAGATACAAGAAGGATCAAAAATGCTTATGAAAAAACTTGTTATTGGGATACTGGCACATGTAGACGCCGGCAAAACGACACTTTCAGAGTGTTTATTATATTTAAGCGGGAAAATACGCAAATTAGGCCGGGTGGACAATAAGGACGCATACCTTGACACCTTTGAGCTTGAAAGGGCCAGAGGGATAACCATATTCTCCAAACAGGCAGTTCTTGAGATTGGTGATACACAAATCACTCTATTGGATACCCCCGGACATGTGGATTTTTCAAGTGAAATGGAAAGGACACTCCAGGTACTGGATTATGCTATTCTAGTGATAAGCGGAGCGGATGGCGTTCAAGGCCATACCGGTACTTTGTGGCATCTTCTTTCGGTATACAATATTCCGGTCTTCGTCTTTATAAATAAAATGGATCATGAAGGTACCGATCAGGCCAAACTCATGGATGAGTTGAAAAAGCGGCTGAGTGACGGGTGTATTGACTTTGGGCTTCATGATAAAGATAATTTTTTTGACCAGCTTGCAATGTGTGATGAAGAATTAATGGAAGCTTATTTGGAATCCGGCAGTATCAGCATCGATAAAATAAAAAAAGCTGTAAGAACGCGAAAAGTGTTCCCCTGCTTTTTCGGATCGGCTTTGAAACTGGAAGGCATAGATGATTTTATCAAAGGTTTAGTTGAATATACATCCATACCTGCCTATCCGGAAAAATTCGCGGCGAAAATATTTAAGATAAGCAGGGATGAACAGGGAAACCGTCTTACACATATGAAAATTACCGGAGGAAGGTTAAAAGTAAGGGATACCGTAAATTACAGAGAATTTGAAGAGAAAGTGAATCAAATACGGATTTATTCCGGCAAAAAATTTGAGGCAGTTAATGAAGCCGAGGCAGGTACCGTTTGTGCTGTAACAGGCTTAAGTCAGACAAGACCCGGAGAAGGACTGGGGGAAGAGAAATCATCCGGCAGACCGATTTTAGAACCGGTATTATCATATCAAATCAAGCTTCCGGAAGGTGTTGACCCGCGAGTAATGATGCCAAAACTGAAGATGCTGGAGGAGGAAGATCCGGAGCTTCGTATCGTATGGGATGAACAGCTTCAGGAAATCAGGGCCCAAATTATGGGTGAAGTGCAGATTGAAGTCTTACAGAGCCTTATATTAGGCCGGTTCGGCGTTGAAGTAACCTTTGATTCCGGCAGCATTGTCTACAAAGAAACTATCGGGAATACTGTTGAAGGAGTCGGACACTTCGAACCACTGGGGCATTATGCTGAAGTCCATCTGTTATTGGAGCCTAAGGAGCGGGGAAGCGGACTTGAGTTCGCGGTTGACTGCAGTGACGATGTACTGGCTAAAAACTGGAAAAATCTCATTATGACCCATTTGAAAGAAAAGGTCCACAAGGGAGTCCTGACAGGTTCGGCAATCACTGATATGAAGATAACTCTGGTATCCGGCAAAGCCCATAATAAACACACTGAAGGCGGGGATTTCCGGGAGGCAACATACCGTGCAGTCCGGCAAGGGTTAAAAGAAGCAGAATCCATATTATTGGAACCATTTTACTCCTTTCAGATTGAACTTCCCGAGAACATGGTGGGGCGTGCCATGACCGACATAGAAAGAATGCATGGTAACTGCCGGATCACATGCATAGAAAACGGTACGGCGGTGCTGACAGGAAGCGCTCCGGTCGTAACCATGAGAAATTACCAAAAAGAGCTTACGGCTTACACAAAAGGCCAGGGCAGACTCTTTTGCAGTTTTAAAAGCTATGAGCCTTGCCACAACACAGAGGAGGTAATAAGAGAGATAGGCTATGATTCGGAAAGAGACGCGGATAATCCGACATCCTCGATATTCTGCGCCAATGGCTCCGGATTTTCGGTCAGTTGGGATGAAGTAAAGAATTATATGCATGTTGAAAGTTATTTAAAGAGTAAAGAGGAGAGTTCGGAGGAAAATTTGGAAGTCCGGCAAATCCATACAGAGGAACGCTGGCTGGATCCCGAGGAAGTTGACCGTATCTTAAATCAGACATACTATGCCAATCAGGGTAAAAAGACTGTCTGGCAAAAACGAAGAACCACAGCAGAAAGCTTTCACAAGCCAGTTGTTCATAAAAGTGTGCCAACAGAGAAAAAAGACGAGTACCTGCTTGTTGACGGATATAATATTATTTTTTCATGGCCTGAGCTTAAAGAGCTGGCACAGGACAATATGGATAATGCCAGATCGAAACTACTGGATATCCTGTGCAAGTATCAGGGTATCCGTAAAAATCAAATTATTGCTGTTTTTGATGCTTACAGGGTCGAAAGACATCAGGAAGAATTTCTTGATTATGAAAATATTCATTTGGTATATACAAGAGAGGCACAAACAGCCGACCAGTATATTGAAAGGTTCGCCCACGACAATCAGAAAAAATACAATATTACTGTTGCCACATCAGACAATTTGCAGCAGATTATCATTCGGGGAGCAGGTTGTGCTGTTATGTCGGCCAGTGAACTTAAGACAGAAATAGAAACATCATTGGAAAAAGTGATGCAGGCTTACCAGCAAAAACAAATAGTAAATCGAAATTACCTGGGAGAAGCCATATCATCAGAGACAAAATCTCAGTTGGACAAGCTCTTTAATGAGAAGAATTAAGTGAATCGAGTTATCATTAATATACAAATGTAGAATTAGGTGTGATACACAAATTGTTTTACTTGAGGTAATAATATAATGAAAATTGCAATACTTGGATATAGCGGCAGTGGAAAGTCAGAGCTGGCTGGACAATTGTCCGACTATTACAAAGTCCCCGTACTATTCCTGGACACTGTTAATTTCTTACCCAATTGGGTGGAACGTGATAAGGATGATGCGCGTTTGATTGTATGGAAGTTCATGCAGAATGAGTCATGGATCATTGACGGAAATTATAATGACTTTTTTCAGAAAGAACGATTAGAGCAAGCAGATAGAATTATTTTTTTAAATTTTCCACGTGTAGTTTGCCTTTATAGAGCTTTTAGAAGATATTTTAAAAATAGAAATAAGACTCGTGAAAGTATGGCTGATGGCTGTATAGAAAAAATGGACATGGAATTTATCTGGTGGATTTTGCACGAAGGACGAAATAAACAAAGACGCAATCATTTTAAACAGATAGCATCGCAATATAAAGATAAAATATTAATTTTTAAGAACCAAAAACAAGTTGATGAATATTTTAAGCAGATCCAAGAGTCGCTAAAATAATTTTTTAACCCTGTTATTGTATAATCTTATTATTCGGAAGGTTACGAAGTTAAGTCAGGATTTGATGAAAAAGCGATAACAGAAGAGAGATCAGACTAAAACAATTGTATGATATACTTTAAATAAAGGAATATATTTGATATACCCAAAATAATGCCGTTTCTATATAAAATATTTTCAGATTGAGGAACGCTTTAATAAATAAGCTATGATTTTATAGAATTAGAATATGAAAAGGGGTATTTATATGTTTGATGTAGTTGCGATAGGCGAATTGCTGATAGATTTTACTCCGGGGGGAGTAACAGCAGAAGGTACCGCATTGTTTGAAAGAAATCCTGGCGGAGCGCCGGGGAATGTGCTGGCCATTCTCTCTAAAATGGGAAAAAAGACAGCTTTGATAAGCAAAGTAGGCAACGATCAATTCGGCAGTTTCCTTATATCCACAATGAAGGATATAGGGGTAGATACAAGAGGAATAATTGTAACCGACCAGGCCAATACCACATTGGCATTCGTGCATCTGGACAGCACCGGGGACAGAAGTTTCAGTTTCTACAGAAAACCCGGCGCAGATATGCTTCTAAGTAAGGATGAGATAGATCCGGAATTAATAAACAGTTGCAAGATATTCCATTTCGGTACCGTATCCATGACAAAGGGGCCTTCCAGAGATGCTACTTTGCATGCGGTAATGACAGCAAAGAAATGCAAAAAACTTATTTCATTCGATCCTAACTTAAGGCCTCCTCTCTGGGATGACCTGAATGAGGCCAAAGAGTTAATGAAAGAAGGCTTGGTCTATACTGATATTTTAAAAGTATCGGGAGAGGAGCTGGAGTTTATAACAGGAGAAACCAGTCTTGAAAAAGGTTCCGGATATATACACGATAAGTATGGAACCAGCCTTATTTTAGTGACGCTGGGAGCAGAAGGCTGTTATTACAGACACGGAGACAGCACCGGGAAACTTGCCGCTTATGATGTAAACACAATAGATACTACCGGCGCAGGGGATGCTTTTTTGGGAGCCATGTTGTATAAGGTCCTTGAATTTGGTAAACCGATCAAATTACTTGATAAATATGAATTGGAATCTATGGTTAGATTTTCAAATGCCGCCGGCTCACTGGCTACCACAAAAAAGGGGGCAATTCCGGCAATGCCTTCGGTAAGGGAAGTAGAAAACTGTATATCAATTGCAAAACTGAAAAAATAGGCTATAATAGACTCAATATTGGTATCATTCTACATTCAAATTCAATGGGGTTCTGAAATGCTTTTCAGCATTAAAAGTTTAATCAATACGGGAGGAGTTTATTATGGCCGTTAAGATCATTAATTGTCCATCGTGGGTAATGGAGGAAGAAAAAGAAATTCCAGTTGCATTGTCTGCCGATGTGTATCTTGAGCGCATAAAAATTCTACAGGAAAGAATGAAAGACAATAAACTTGACTTCGTGATCGTTTATGGCGACAGAGAACACTTTGCAAGTATTGAATATTTTACAAGATACGATTGCAGATTTGAAGAAGGGTTATTCATTCTGTCCAGGGACGGTGAAAGGACAATTGTCGTAGGAAATGAAGGTGAGGCTTATTCTTATTATATTCCTTTCGAAATAAACAGGATAAGGTACCGTCATTTCAGTTTGCAGGGGCAGCCTAAAGAAAGTTCTCCAAGTCTTACTGAGATTTTTAAACAAGTTGGTATAAGAGCTGATTCAAAAATAGGAATTGTCGGATACAAGTATTTTGAAGCTGGTGAAGATGGTGCTGTAGATGATGCCATATATCATTTTGATATTCCGGAGTACATACTTTACGAATTATTTAAAATTGCAGATCGAAAAAATGTTATCAACTTTACAAAGGAAATAACCGGTTTGCCTGACGGCATCCGAATGACGGTAAGAGATCCCCGGGAGATTGCGTTCGTTGAATATCAGGCTATAAAAACTGCTAATGTTATCAAGAGACTTCTGAAAGCTGCAAAACCGGGTATGACAGAAACCGAGATTGCCAGTTATGCGAGAGCAGATCTGACACCCACCCAAATGTATTCACTTGTAAATTGTACACCCCTGTCGATCAGTCTTGGTTTAAGAAGTCCTGATCCGAATTTGAAAATGACTCTGGGCGAAGTTTTTGGTCTTTGTTACTCTCTAAGAGGTTCCCTTTGCTGTAAAGTGGGTGTAGCTGCTTATGATGAGTCAACAATATGTGATCGTTTGAAGGGAAAAATCGAAAGTTTCTATATGAAGCATTGGCTTTCGGTAGCAACATGGTTTGAAACGGTCGGGATTGGAGTAACAGGCGGCGAAGTGTATGAAGCAGTAATGAATATTGTAGGCGCTCCTGAATTTGGTGTGGCCCTTAATCCCGGACATTATATCAGTATGGATGAATGGACGAACTCCAATGTAAGAAAAGATTCTAAAATACCCTTCAGGAGTGGTTCTGTGTTGCAAAGCGATATCATTGCCGCATCAAAAGACCCTGTTATGACTTCAATATGTGAAGATACTATTGTTCTTGCTGACATAGATTTAAGAACAAAACTCAAAGAAATGTATCCTAATGTTTATGACCGTATAGAGAAGCGTCGCAGGTTTATGAAAGAAGTATTAAACATTGACATAAATGAAGATGTTCTGCCCATGAGCAGTCTTTCAGGTGTCATGTTCCCATATATGCTTGATACCAGTCTGATTTATTCCAAAGCATAAATAAACCGCATACATATTGACGCCCCTCTTATTTTTATTATAACTTTACTCTTTTTGCGGTTCGTATGCTATAATTAAATTAAATACCACCTATAGCACAGCGGCTTCAGACAATACCTGGGTGGCAAAAATTTGCGAGGTTGCAAATGAAAAAATTACTGGTATTTGGAGTAGTCATACTGGTTTTCATTTTTATTTTTCTAATTGGATATTCCATAAATTATTTTCAGATAAATCTTCTTGAAGCCAACAGCCTTCTTAAGGAAAGCTCAAGTAAAATTGATTATCACTTTATTGTAATAGCCCAGAATACAGATGATTCGTATTGGCAAATTGTCAGAGAAGGTTGTTTTGATGCGGCAAGCGAATTCAATGTTGCGGTTGAGTTTAACGGTCCCAGATTCACAAACATGGATGAGCAGGTCAAATATTTTAAGATGGCGGTAGCATCCAGAGTGGACGGTATTGTAACTCATGTCCTGGATGAAGAAGTTTTTACTCCCCTTATAGATGAAGCAACAGAAGCCGGGATACCGGTAATTACAATCGAAACTGACGCAAAGAACAGTAAAAGGAAAGCCTTTGTGGGTACCAATACATATAATCTGGGCGGTGAAGCAGGTAAGCTTGTTCTTGAGTCAGTGGGGGATGAGGCTGTAATTGGTATTATCATTAAAAGTTTTAACGGTACAAGCGAAAATGTACCCCAGAATCTGAGAGTGGCGGGTTTCAAAGACACGCTTAAAGACGCTCCAAACGCAATCATAAAAACCATACAGTCATCCGGCGCCGGACTCTTCAGCGCAGAAGAAGTAACCAGACAGATCCTGTATAATTATCCTGAGGTTAACACTATAATTTGCACCAACGTCAAAGATACTATATGCGCAGCTCAGATTGTTGTAGACCTTAATAAGGTGGGACAAGTCACCATTATTGGTTACGGTGACGCGCCTGAAATACTCAGATATATAGAAAAAGGAGTAATTTACGGAACCGTTGCGGCAAATCCTTATGAGATGGGCTATGAAAGTATTCGTTCACTTGTCGAATACAAAAAGAAGTTTATGACTTCGTCTTATGTTGATACAGGAGCAAGAGTAATAACGGCAAGAAATCTTGAAGAATATAAGAACACTCTCAAGGAAGACCCAAAGGAGAGTGATGATTTTTGAAAAAGATAATTGAATTCTTTTCTAAAAACCGAATACGAAAAAAACTTATATTTTATTCCTTAATAACCACTCTGTTCATGGGTGTGGGATTATTTTTTACATACTATAACGCCAGAATGCTGGCAACCGGAATGGATGCAATTTTCTTAAATAATAAATACTTGAGCGAAATAAACAACAACGTGACAAATCTACACAGTATTCTTGAGAATTTACTGTCAACGAATCATTCAGACAGCCTCAGGGACTATTATAAGTATTCCAGCGAGCTGCGAACGACAGCCGAATCAATGAGCAAAAGGCATGTTCAGGCAGAAAGCGGATTATTGCTGAAGGATATAGGCAATATGATATTAACGTACCTTGATTCTGCTGACGCTGCCGTCAATTCAAAAAGAGGGAGAGACGTAGAGGGTTACATAAACCATTATACAAAAGCCAGCGAGATTTTTGAATATATTAATATCAATATCAATAAACTTACATTGGATCAATTTGATGAGAATACCAAAGGCTATACCATGATATCAGGCCGTGTCAGCCTTATACAGGCTTTAAACCTGATTATCATCATTGGCATAATAGTGTTCAACACTATTTTTATAATCAGGATGGCCTTCAAAATAACTGAACCCATAATAAGTCTGTCAAATGCCGCAAATCAGATATCAAAGGGAAATCTTGAGATTGAGCAGGTCACGGTTCACAGCAATGATGAAATAGGTATTATGGCCGATGCTTTTAACCGGATGGCTGAGAGTATAAAACAGCAAATGAAGGCTATAAAGGAAGGCGCAGAATTGGAAGCAAAGTATAAGGAACAGGAAATGCAGTACCTTCTAATGAAAAACCATCTCAGGGAAGCAGAGCTTCAAGCCCTTCAATCCCAGATAAATCCGCACTTTATATTCAACACATTGAATGCCGGCGCACAGCTGGCCATGTTTGAGGATGCAGATAAAACATACCATTTTATACAATGTTTTTCGGATTTGTTCCGGTATAATTTAAGAAGTTTGGACAACCCGGTGACACTTGGGGACGAAATAGAGAATATAAACAATTATATTGCCCTTCTTAAAGTGAGGTATACCGACAGGATCAGGTTCCTTCAGGAGGTGGATGAAAGCGTGACAGACGTACAAATGCCATGCATGATATTGCAGCCGCTTATCGAAAACGCTTTTATTCATGGTATCAGCAGCCTGGAATCGGGAGGTACCATTATACTACGGGCAAAAAGAGATAATGGCAATATAGTGATAGAGATTGAGGATGACGGTGTGGGTATGCCACCCGAAAAAATAAGACAAATACTTTCTGATACCGAAGAAGACATATCCGAAAGGGATACATGTACCGGACATACTACGGGTATCGGTACAAAGAATGTAATAAAGCGCCTTAATAATTTCTTCAATACGCGGGATATAGTTTCTATTACAAGCATGCAGCCAGGAGGAACGATTGTGTCGATTACTATCCCGGAAAACGAAACCGAAACTATGATAAAGAAGGAGTGTATCCATGTTAAGAATTATGGTTGTTGACGATGAAAGTATCGTTATAGAATCTATAAAGTACATAATAGAAAAGAATTTCAATGATGTGATGCTGGCAGGCATAGCCCATTCCGGGAGAGAAGCAATTGAAAAGGCAGAAACCATCAAACCGGATATCATATTCATGGACATCAAAATGCCCGGTATTAACGGTATTGATGCAATAAAAGAAATCAAGGAAGTTCTGCCAAACGTTCAGTTTATAATACTGTCGGCATGCGAACAGTTTGAGTATGCCAAGGAAGCTGTCAATCTCGGTGTCTCGGAATATCTTTTAAAGCCGGTAAATCGCAGCAAATTGGTGGAGATCATTCGTCAGGCAGCCATAAACCATGAGGAAGCCAAGGCAAGAAGAAAACGGGAGTTGGATCTTAAGGAAAAATATGAGCAGGTTCTTCCCATACTTGAACATGGATTGATCTATGCAATTCTACTTAATGAAGATTATAATGAGCAAATAAAAAATTATAAAAGAATATTGGAAATAAACGAAGAAAAGGGTTTTATCATAACCTTTGAAATTGGGGAAGGAAGAGAAAACGGCAACATTATCGGCTCAAGCGTACTAAGCCAGAATTTCTACCATAAGATGAGAGATGTTATTAAAAGTGAACTCAATTGCGTGGTAGGTCCGGCCATGCTGAACAGGATTATCGTATATGTGCCGGTTTCAGCTGCTGAAGATGATTATCAGGTCAGGCTCGAGACTGTTAAGACAACTGAGTCAATATTGGACAAGCTTACCCAGAAAATCAAAACAGGTATACGTGTTGGAATAGGGAGTACCAAAAGTGATAATGAAAACCTGCTCATTTCATTTTCGGAATCTTTAAGAGCGCTTAAATATGCCAACGACAGGGAGATAATCCATATTGACGATATTCCGGAAGAGCAACAGATACCTGATACAGATTTCATTGAAAAACGTATTAAAATGCTGCTGGAGAGCGCTTCATCCGGTGATACCAAAGAGTCTATCGCCATATTCATCCAGATTTTCGATGAGCTTTGTGAAAACAGTAATAACAATACTGAAGTAATAAAAGGAAGATTGCTGGAATTAATAGTAATGCTGCATAGACTTGCCAACGATTATCACATTGAAGGAAACGAAATGTTTCAAAACAATGAATATCTCAGAGAATACTTGAGCATAGATGACAAGCAAATCATAAAAAGATGGTGCATTAGAAGAATCGAGGTTATCACCGGAGGTATAAAAAACGCGAAAACCAACCGCTGCCATTATCTTGCAACGGCAGCAAAGGAATATATAGATAAACATTTTAATGAAGAGATCAGCCTGGAAGATGTATCCAGGGCGGTAAACCTCAGCCCTCAGTATTTCAGCCGTTTCTTCAAACAGGAAACAGGTGAGAATTTTATTGATTATTTGACACAGGTAAGGATCAATAAAGCCATTGAACTTCTTAAAGATAAAAACCACAGCATCAAGGAAGTCTGTTTCATGATTGGATACAACGATCCCAACTACTTCAGCAGGATTTTCAAGAAAGTAACAGGTTATAGTCCATCTGAACAGAGAAATTGATCGGTTGTATGTAAACATAAAAGGAGGGATAATATGCGCCTTATTAGAGCTTCTATTATCTTCATGTTGATTGTTTTTATGGTTATGTTGTTTACTACGGGTTGTCAGGATGTAGATATTCAGTTGAACACATCGGAAGGCCAGAAAAATGACGATGGCATAAAAATAGGTTTCTCTATGGGAACACTCAATGAAGAGCGGTGGCAGCGGGATAGGGATATTTTTGTTGCCAGGGCGCAGGAGCTCGGGGCAGAGGTGATTGTCCTCAATGCATACAATGACAGCGAAGAACAGATCAGACAGACAGGTTACCTCATCGATCAGGGGATTGACATACTGATTGCAATACCAAATGATGCCGACAAGGGCATAGAAATGGTTAATATGGCCAAAAAAGCCGGGGTTAAAGTAATCTGTTATGACAGGATCATAAAGAATGCAAACGTTGATCTTTATGTTTCATTTGATAATGTAAAAGTCGGGGAGTTAATGGCTCAGGCGCTTGTCAAAGAAGTTCCCACCGGCAATTATGTTATTTTGAAGGGATCGCCGACGGATTACAACAGCACGATGTTATATGAAGGACATATGAATATTCTGAAAGATTATATCAGAAGGGGAGATATAAAGATCGTTGCTGAGACATGGGCAAAGGATTGGGCACGGGAATATGGATTTCAATGTGTGGAAGAAACGCTTGAAAAAGGGATAAAGATCGATGGGATCATTGCCGCAAATGATTCCCTTGCAGCCGCTGCAATAGAAGCTCTTTCAGAAAAGAGACTGGCCGGAAAAGTCGCAGTTGTCGGGCATGACGCAGATCTTTCAGCATGTCAGCGAGTTGTTGAGGGAACTCAGCTGATGACTGTGTACAAGCCTATCGAGAAATTGGCCAAAGCTGCTGCGGAAGCTGCCATAAAAATGGCGAACGGACAAGAGATTTATATCTATGACACAATAAATGACGGTAAATATGATGTTCCCTATTTTATGATACAGCCGATACCCGTTACCATAGACAATATGCAGAGTACGATAATCAAAGACAGTTTTCATCGTATGGAGGATATTTATATCAACATACCTCAGTATCAATGGCCGAAAGAATAACTATTAAGGAAATTATCAGGAGAAGGAGATAATATTATGCCGCATGTTATTATAAAAATGTATCCCGGAAGAACAGAAGAACAAAAGAAGCTTTGTACAGAAAAAGTAGTCGAAGCGCTCATCGAGACTTTGAACACGGATGAGACGAGTATTTCTGTTGCGTTTGAAGAGATTCCCAAAGAAATGTGGAAAGAAAAAGTTTTCCTGCCGGATATCATAGAGAAAGAAAAAACATTATTCAAAAAACCGGGATACAGTATGGATTGATCTAAAACAGCAAAGTAAATCATAATAAAGTTGAATGTATAAGTGTATAATGAAATAATAAAACAATTTTACGATTATTGAAAGGTTGATTATGAAAGAGAAATCTGAACTGAGGCTTGCCGTACTGATAGACGCAGAAAATGTCCCATACAGTAATGTTAAGGGAATATTGGAGGAGATCGCAAAATATGGCACACCGACAATAAAGCGTATTTATGGGGATTGGACGAAGCCCAACCTGACAGGTTGGAAAAATGTGCTTTTGGAAAACGCCATAACTCCAATACAGCAATACAGTTACACAACAGGAAAAAATTCATCGGATTCGGCCATGATCATAGACGCCATGGATATTTTATATAACGAAAAGGTGGAAGGTTTTTGCATAGTATCGAGCGACAGCGACTTTACCCGCCTAGTTATCCGTCTCAGGGAATCCGGCATGAAGGTTTTCGGCATTGGTGAAAAGAAAACCCCAAATCCTTTTATTGCCGCATGCGACAAGTTTACATACCTTGAAATAATTAATGCCAACTCGCAGCAAAACGTAGAATCCGAGGAGATTCCCAAAACCGGGGATGATAGAAAGACTCATCTTAGTCCCATAAGTAAGGTTGGAAAAGATTTAATAAATCTGATTTCAAGTTCCATATCAGACGTTGCCGACGAAAACGGATGGGCATTTCTGGCTGATGTAGGAAATCTGATACAAAAGAAGCGGCCGGACTTTGACTCAAGAAATTACGGTTTTGCAAAGCTTACACCGCTGATAAAGACATTGAAATGTTTTGAGATAGATGAAAGGGATTCCGGAAACAGCAAGATAAAGCATATCTATGTCCGAAACCTAGATAAGAACATTCATGAATCTGCAGGTAAAAAGCGTAACAACAAATGAGATTTGTCAGGGTTTAATATTGTGCATCAGTAATATGGACAAATGTACTTATTTTATTATATAATTAGTGTCATTCTGAAAAAAAATATAAATAAACACGAAAACAGAACAGGTATTTGCGCGTAAAGTGTTAGAGAATGGGAGTAGAGTCTCTAAACGAAGAGCCTTTATAAGGTTCGCGGTGCGAATACCGCATCCGCTGTTACTATTGCTCTTCTTTCTTATGGTAACAGGGATAAGAAAGGAGAATCTAATTGGAAAAATCATCATCTCAAATCTTCAGAAAGATCATCCAGACATCATTATTGATTGCCCTTGCATTAGCAGTAAGAAGTTTAAGTGTTATGATTACCTTCATGGGGGCTCCCGGCATGAGAATAAGTTTCGCGCATGTATTTTCCAGAATGCCGGCTCTTCTTTTCGGCCCGTTTTTCGGCGGCCTGTCTACCGGTATCGTTGATGTTTTGGGCTATTTAATCAAGCCTGAAGGAGCTTATATACCGCTTCTGACACTAACGCAAATATTGGACGGGGTACTTACGGGATTTATCTTTAAGGAATTTAAAAAGGCCGAGACAAAAAGGATCCAGACGACTATGTGGGTTACTTTTATAATAATAGGTGTTATAGGCTTGGTTAATTTGCTTATATCAAAGTTTTATCCGCAATCTAACTTAGCGCTGGCTCTTGATTCCATGGGTAAGCGTAAGGATTATTTGATACTGGGGCTGGTTGCGGTTTCAATAATCGGGCTTATGTTAATGCTTTTAAACTATGCAGTCAAAAAAAGATTCCCGGATTCTGATGTTCATAAATACTATCTTAAGCTGCTTTTAACATTTGGCCTGGTAGGGATACCCATAACCATTCTGAATACTTATATTCTGATACTCTTTATTCCGGGACTAAGTAATATTGGATTTACATTGTTCCTGATACCCAGGCTTCTGGAAGAGATCCTTATGACGGTGATAATCAGCTATATTTCGGCTTTTCTGCTGGCGGTATATGAGAGAGTTATATACAAAAAAACAAGTACACAAAGTATATAATGAGTAAGATTAAGACCCGGATTATTTCCGGGTCTTAATCTTATCATAAATCTGTTTCTATCCAAATTCCAAAGTTTTCAGAATATTGAGAACTGCAGGAATATAACAGATAATAGCGATGATACAAGGGATACGACTGTAATCTGAGTGTTGATGGAAGGTCCTGCAGTATCCTTGAAAGGATCTCCCACCGTGTCTCCTACAACAGCTGCTTTATGGGCTGCTGAGCCTTTTCCGCCGCAGTTTCCTGCTTCAACATATTTCTTGGCATTGTCCCATGTTCCTCCGGCATTGGACATCAGAAGGGCAATAAGCAAACCTGATGCGATATTTCCTGTCAGGTAACCGCCAATGGCCTGCACACCGCCGATTAGTCCAACAGCAATGGTAGATATAATTGCTACGATACCAGCAGGGATCAGCTCTTTCAAAGCGCCGGCTGTCGCAATGTCTATACATTTGTCATAATCCGGCCTGGCATCCTCGCGACCTTCTTTAAGACCGGGTATCGTATCAAACTGACGATGGATCTCACCGACCATTCTTTGTGCGTTCCTGTCAACACCTAGCATCAACATAGCTGAAAATACTGCAGGAATTGCAACACCTACAATGAGGCCAAAGAAAACAGTAGGATTCATAATATCGAAATTCTTTATAAAACTTTCACCGGCAGAAATTAACCCAAGTTCAGCAGCGGCTGTATTGACCTCGCTCATGAATGCGCCTAACAGGGCAATTACAGTAAGTCCGGCAGCGCTTATCGAAAAGCCTTTTGTAACGGCTTTTACGGTGTTACCGGCTGAGTCTAGGTCATCAGTGATAGCAATAACTTTTCCACCCAATCCGCCCATTTCAGCAAGACCGCGGGCATTGTCAACGATAGGTCCGTATGCATCGTTGGATATGATCATGCCGACAATTGAAAGCATACCTAAAGCTGCCATAGATATCCCGAACATTCCGTACTGTGCTTCCTGGCCCGTTGCAGTTCCCAGAGGTGCAGTGAAATTGAATGCAAGCAATGCAGAGACTGCAATACCTATAAGAGCAGGCAGACAGCTCAATAATCCATAAGAAAAACCAGAGAGGATCGTAAACGCAGGTCCTGACTTTGATGCTTCAGCAACGGCTCTGACAGGGGGTTTACTGTCGTCCGTAAAGTAGTCGGTGGTAATGCCGATTATGGTACCAACCAACAGACCAACTATCGTAGCGCCCCATATACGCCATTCAAAATCTAAAACGAAAGTAGCGAGAGCTGTAAGAACAGCATAAACGGCGGTTGTAACATAGGTCATGCTGTTAAGAGCTTTAGTGGGATTGCCGTTTTTACCTATACGGGCTGTTGCCACTCCAATAATGGAAGATAAGAGCCCTATTGCCGCATAGGCGAATACCATGATGACATTTTTGCTGTAAATTCCGCCCAAGGCAGTTGCCATGACCAATGCGGCCGCCATAGACGCGACATTGGAATCAAAAAGATCAGCCCCCATACCGGCTACGTCGCCGACATTGTCACCCACATTATCTGCAATAACGGCAGGGTTTCTGGGATCGTCCTCATCAATGCCCATTTCGACTTTTCCTACCAGGTCAGCGCTGATATCAGCTGTCTTGGTGAATATGCCGCCACCTGCTTTGGCAAAAAGTGCCAGTGAGCTGGCGCCAAAGCTGAAACCAAGAATTGATGTCGCGTCGCCAACCAACATCAAGACAAGGGTTACACCCAGGAGGCTCGTTCCAACAACGGCCATTCCCATAACGGCACCACCGCGGAAACCGGTCATAAATGAGGGTTTTATACCTTTCTGAGCTGCTTCGGCGGCTTTCATGTTGGCTGTAGTTGCTACCATGATACCGATTTTACCGGCTAAAGCTGACAAAACAGTACCGAAGATATAGGAAATAGTCATCCAAATATTATCTGCAATGTTTCCTTTCCAAATCGGATGAGGAAGCAAAACAAATATTATTACAGCGGCTACTGCTGTAAACCGCGCCAATAGTATATATTCGCGCCTAAGGAAAGTATTTGCGCCTTCCTTTATGTAATTTCCGATTTCAGCAATACGTGTGTTGGAAGTAGGCTGTGATTTGACCCACATATACATCCATGCTGCCAGACCGAAAGCGGCAAGCGAAACAAGGATGGCAAAAGCCTGGATCATTTGAGTCGAGATTTCAAACATTGTAAAACCTCCTCTATGGAAGTAATTGGATTTTGGCATTTTCCTATTTATTCTACTATATTAAAAATTTGTATACAATTAACTTTTACTATATTATTAATATAAAAATTACCATAAGTTTCATGCTGAATTAGCACTTTTATACAATACAGTATGAATCATAAGTTAAAAGTGATTATATTTAAGCCGTATAAATCCGGTTCAAATTTTATCCGGCAGGTGTTGCTTTTCTTTTTAAGGTTTAACATAATAAATGTAAATATATTAAAGACTAAGCATGTGCTATTCAAAAAAGCAATGCGAAAATTATTAAAAAGGTGAGGATAACTGAATGCTTCATGGATTTTCCAGAACTGAGCTTCTGATAGGGAAAGAAGGTCTTGAAAAGCTAAAAAACAGTAAAGTTGCAGTGTTTGGTATAGGCGGAGTTGGCACTTTCGTAGTAGAAGGGTTGGTAAGATCGGGAGTTGGCCGCTTTGTTCTTGTTGATGATGACTTAATCTGCCTTACGAATTTAAACCGTCAAATCCACGCGACGAGAAAAACAATTGGAAAAGTTAAAGTGGAGGTTATGAAGGAAAGGATCCTGGATATAAACCCCCATGCTGAGGTTGAAGCTATAAGATGCTTCTATCTGCCTGAAAAGGCAGATGAATTGATAAGGGATGATTATGACTACATCGTTGATGCCGTGGATACCGTAACCGCAAAAGTTGACCTGGTGGTACAGGCTAAAAAACGCGGTATACCGATAATAAGTAGTATGGGTGCCGGTAACAAACTGGATCCGACAAAGTTTCAGGTGGCAGATATATATGAAACAACCGTGGATCCTTTAGCGAAGGTAATGAGAAAAGAACTGAGACAACGTGGTATTGAATCCCTCAAGGTTGTTTATTCCACCGAACCGCCAATAAAACCAATGGAATCTGAAGAAAACAGCTGTTCAACCAACTGTATTTGCCCGAAAGGAACTCAGAGAAAATGTTCTGTCAGAAACCAGGTACCGGGCAGCATTTCATTCGTTCCTTCTGTTGCAGGGTTGATAATAGCCGGCGAGGTAATAAAGGATCTTATTTCAAAGTAAGTACCATTGAATATTTGTCTAATTTGACGCAGTAAAACAGGGGATATATAATAATAAATATAATAAAACATATAGGAGAACTATGGGGAGGATTATATGAAAATATCAACAAAGGGGAGATATGGCCTGAGAGCTATGGTAGACCTGGCTGTTCATGCTCAGAATGAGCATGTGGCATTGAGTGCGGTAGCAGAACGGCAGAATATCTCTACCAACTATCTGGAACAGGTTTTCTCCGGATTGAGAAAAGCCGGATTGGTAAAGAGTGTGAAAGGCGCCCAGGGCGGGTATATTCTTTCAGAAAATCCGGAAAACATAAAAGTAGGTACTATATTGCGGATTTTGGAAGGGAATTTGTCGGTTATAGACGGTATCGACACAGAAAACATGGATACCAGGAGTATCCAATACTGCCTTAAGAAATGCGTTTGGGACAAAATAGACCAAAGTATCAACGACGTGGTAGATTCCATCACTCTGGAGGATCTTGCAAATGAATATAAACGCCTCAACAGCTCGGACGCAATAATGTTTTATATTTAATGAAATTACAATAAGTTTATTGGAGAGTATATGGAGATAAAGAAAAAAGTATTGGTAGGAATGAGCGGCGGAGTGGATTCCAGTACCGCCGCAGCTTTATTGCTGGATCAGGGATATGAAGTATACGGAGCAACCTTAAAATTGTGGGATTCGCCAAACAGCTGCGAAGGGCCGATGACCAGGACCTGCTGCTCGCTGGAAGATGTGGAGGATGCCAGGGCAGTGGCTTTCAAACTGGGTATACCTTTCTATGTCCTGAATATGAAACAGCTTTTCGAAGAAAAGGTGGTCAACTATTTTGCTGATGCATATCTTGGCGGAATTACGCCTAATCCGTGTATAGCTTGCAACAAGTATATCAAGTTCGAGGCAATGCTTAATAAGGCTTTAGCCCTTGGTATGGACTACATTGCCACAGGTCATTACGCGAGGATCGAATATGATGAAAAGTCTGGAAGATATATTTTGAAAAAAGCAAAAGACCTTTCCAAGGATCAGAGCTATGTCCTTTATATGCTGACACAGGATCAGTTAAAAAGACTTTTGCTTCCTTTAGGCGATTACAGTAAGGCAGAAGTCAGAGCCATTGCCGAGAGCAAGGATCTGGTCAACGCCAGAAAACCTGACAGTCAGGATATATGCTTTGTGCCTAACGGCAAATATGCGGACTTTATTAAAGAATACAAAGGGATCGATTTTCCGGAAGGCGTTTATTTGGATAAGGAAGGCAAAGTCATCGGAAAGAATAAGGGTATGATCAATTATACCATTGGACAAAGAAAAGGGCTTGGTATGAGCTTTCCTGAGCCTAAATACGTAATAGCAAAAGACAGCGTTAATAATACGGTTACCCTGGGAAGCAGAGAGGATGGACTTATAAACAGTCTCATCGCCACAGATATGAATTATATACTTTATGATAAGCCTCGCCAGGAAAAGAATGTCATGGCACGTACCCGCTATTCGCAGAAGGAAGTTCCTGCAAGACTTATTGCTCTGGAAGGTGACAGCGCAAGGATAGTGTTTGACAGTCCACTTGCGTTTGTTGCACCCGGCCAGTCTGTAGTCCTTTATGAAGGCGACTCGGTAGTGGGAGGCGGAATAATCAGCGAAACACAGTCTTAAGCCTAAATTTAATTTTATTTCCTTTGTTATTGACGCCGGAGGCTTTCCATCAATCTAAGCAAAGGGTCTGCAGGATGCCCTCGGATGATGAAAAGATCCAGATCGTTCTTAATCTTTTGAATCGTTGAATTATCTTCGTCAATGAGAGTATTGAGGATATCTGAGGCTTCGTCAAAGTAATCATTGAATAGAAGGCAATATGCATAAATATGCCTGATGAAGGAGTCGGTGGGATTGTTTTTGTAAGCAATCGAAACCATGTTTAAGGCTTCTTCTTTTTTTTGGTCCGGAGCATACAGCAAATCATACATAGCGTACATGGAAAGATAGTAGGGATCATACTCGGGCATTGATCCTTTGACCAATTTATCAGCCTCTGCAATACTCAATCTAATATAATACTCGGCTTCGGCATTATCTTTTTCATAGGCTGAATTGATGCCGAGATTGTAAAGGGAAACCACGTAAGATTTATGTAATTCAGGCTCATTACTGTTCTTATAAAGTTCTTTATACAGTTCAACAGCCTGTTTGTAAAAGTCTGCCGCCTTTTTGTTTTCTGAAGCCGAATTATAGCATGATGCCGCATCGGCGTACAAGGTTGCAAATAAAGTCTGATTTTCGGTCAATGACATGTCGTATGTCATCTTTTTACGTACATTGATTTCCTTGACAAAAGAATCCGCTGCTTTGCGGTAATTTTTCAATAAGTAATAGCAAACTCCCATACTGTCATAACAATCGGCCAGGGACCCTACGTATTCGTCGTTATCAAAGGTTTTTTCCAGCTTTGAATATACGTCGGCAGCCTTCCCCAAATAATAAACAGCCCTTTCATATTCGGTCAGATACTGCATATAAAGCCCAGTGAGATTATAGCAGGTAGCCAAATCACTATTCTTTTTCTCGTCGTTGCTGTTTTCGGCAAGAGCTTCATATATTTTGATCGCTTCTTTTGAAGCATTAAGCGTTTCTTTTGTATCACCTGCTATCATATATGCCCGGGCCAGATTAAGATAGTTTCTCGCTTTAGCCTCGATGTTCTTTTCGGTCGAACCGCCAATGGCCATCATCCTGTCCAAATACATATTGTTATCACTGATTATTTTAACAAGAGCCGGAGCGGCTTTCGGTATATTTTTTGCGGCAGATATAAGATTGTTGTTTATATCGTTTATTATATCTTTGATCAATATTTCTTCCCGTTGAGTATAAGCAAAGTAATATGATGCCGTAACCCATTGATATAAAGAATACAAACCGGCTGCTACCAGTAAGACTGTCAACATCTGGCCGGCAAATATTGACCGAGCAAGTGTTCTCCTTCTTAATGCAAATCTGAGACGCTCATACTGTGTGCCTGTTGCCGCGGCAATTACTTTTATAAGCTCTTCTTTCAATTTCTTCAGACTGAATCCTTGTACGGTGTACTTTACACTTAAAGTCCGGGTTTCAATTCCGGGTACCAGTTTAAGGGAAGGAGGGAAGCACATATCAGGAACATCATCTATCAACAGGGCAAAAATCCTGTCGGAACGCCCCAGCTCAATGAATGTTCTAACCTCTTTGTCCACCCACTGGGATTCAGGCGTATCTTTAGAGCAGATTACCAGCAAAATACGGGAAGATTTTAAAGCCATATAAATCGTATCACTTAAAACACCTGCTGCAGGAAGCTCTGCATCATCCCTGAAAACGCGTTTTATATCGGCTTCTTTACAGCGTCTGGGAGGCTTGAAGGTTTCAAGCAGGGTATGGACCTTTTTCCGGAGTATCCTTCTTTCATGCCTTTGAACCAGAGTATCATAACTGACACCGATCAATGCGGCTACAATTTTTATCCTCGCATGACGCAAAAGCTGAAGGGAAGATTTAATATCCCTGGCTCTGACATCAATGGCAAGAGGTTCCACTATCTCGATGACTTCGTGATTTGTTCCATCGTTAAAGGTTATTATAGTTTTGCGTTTTTCAAAAAACTCGGGTGGGAATGATGATTCTGGTTCCCCGTCTGTTAGTACGGGAAGGATGAATTCTTTTCCTCGGTTTGCTGCAAAATATTTTATGGTTTGTCTGACTCCCGGTGAATCCCGATTTTTTTTGCTGCATAAAACCAATAACCAGCGGCAGAATGAAAGGATACTGAGTTGCTGGTCAGTTAACCTGGCATCATATGTAAGAGGCAGGAGGCAGCCGTTTTTATACTGGGCTTCTTCAACATTATCGTGTAGTTTTTTAGGAAGAGTATATGCAGATATCTCTGAAATCAGCTTTTCTGCAAGTATCCGATTTGCTGCGTCTTCAACGAAACAAATACAGTAATCATACATACCATATATAACCTCATAATTTGAAATCTTTAGCTATCCCAGAGACGAATCAACGCTTGATGTATATAACACAATTATACATTGAATGTATTTAATGTAAAAGATAGTACGATGTTACAATGCGGCGATATATTCGGCATATGATTCCATTAGTTCATGAAAATTTTTTTCATCAGAGATACAACTGCTTGCCGGAGACAGAAGAACCGAATCTCCAGGCTTTGATGAGAGATAAGCGCAATCTACAGCCTGTTTAAGTGTATTGCAGCGGGTTATACGAATATCGATTCCCTGATTTTTGCCTGTCAGTTTTCGCATCATCTCCATTTCTATAAGTCCTGATGTCTGTCCTATCAAAATCAAATGCTTCACCTTTTTGACCAGGATCTCTCCCAGTGAATCATAGGACATATTCTCATCTTTACCGCCTGTAATAAGAATTATTTTCTTTTGAAAAGCGTTCAATGCTTTTCCTGTATTTTCAGGGTTGTTTCCCGACAGATCGAAAAAATATTTTACATTATTGAGTTTCCGAACTTCCTCAATCGTGTTATCAATGCCTCTGAAATTTTCAGGGGAATCGTTCGTTACGGTTTTTTTCTCATAGAATTCATTGTCTTCATCATCAAAAATTAATCCTTCAACCATTTACTTCTCCAAAAAAGTCTGTTTCTTAATATAATATATAGTTTCAAATATGAAATATGAACATCGTATGGATTAATAACTAACCAATAGGACGGTGCAATTGGTTACAACTTGACCCAGGAACAGGGAGACATTAAGTATCGTTCCACCCCACCTGTCATCCTGAGCGTTAGCGAAGGATCTTAAAACTGAGCAAAGACCAATCCCTCAACTTTGCTTCGTCCAGCATGACGGTAACGTTACCTTGCTAAATTATCCAAATGATTTTAGAATGGGTTTGATATCTTAGCAAAAAGCGGGTACAATGTTTATATCTTAAGAAGAGAAAAATGGGGGTAAAAGCGTGTCTAAACCAATCGTTGCAATAGTTGGAAGGCCAAACGTAGGTAAATCGACTTTTTTCAATTATCTTGCCGGAAGAAGGATATCGATTATCGATGATACACCCGGTGTAACCAGGGATCGTGTTTATGCTGAAAGCGAATGGCGAGGCAAAAAATTTACTTTGATCGATACCGGCGGAATCGAAGCCAGTTCTGATGACTATATCAAGCAGCAGATGGTAAGGCAGGCTCAGATAGCCATTGATACCGCCGATGTAATTGTGCTGATGGTTGATGTCAAGGCCGGATTAACTGCCGCTGACGAGGATGTTGCAGTAATGCTGAGAAAATCGGCAAAACCTGTGGTGGTGGCAGTAAATAAAGTGGACAATGTTGGTGATACTCCTCTGGAAGCCTATGAATTCTACAATCTCGGAATGGGTGAGATATATCCTGTTTCTTCTATCCACGGACTGGGAATCGGTGATCTTTTGGACGCGATATACGAGCATTTTCCCAAATACGATCCTGACTTTGACGAGGACGATTACATCAAAGTTGCCGTCATCGGAAAGCCCAATTCGGGCAAATCGTCAATTATAAACAGGATATTGGGTGAAGAGCGAGTCATAGTAAGCGACGTACCCGGGACCACCCGTGACGCTATAGATACCTTCTACCAAATCGACGATAGAAAATATATGTTCATTGATACAGCCGGGATCCGCCGTCAGAGCAGGATTGAAGAAAATATAGAGAAATACAGCATAATCCGGTCATGGACTGCTGTGGACAGAGCTGATGTTTGTATAATCATGATTGATGCCAACGAAGGGGTAACGGAACAGGACACTAAAATTGCAGGTTATGCGCATGAACAGGGTAAGGCATCCATAATTGCCGTTAATAAATGGGATACTGTCAAAAAAGAGACCGGAACATTGGAAGAATATCGTAAAAAAGTAATCCAGGACCTGGAGTTCATGAGTTATGCGCCTGTAGTGTTTGTATCGGCAAGGACAGGTCAAAGGATAGACCGCTTATTGGAGTTGATTGATTATGTCAATGATCAGGCTTCATTCAGAGTGCAGACCGGACTATTGAATGATGTCCTCAACGAAGCCATTGCCATGGTCCAGCCTCCGTCTGACAAAGGTAAGCGCCTTAAAATATATTATATGACTCAAGTGGGAATAAAGCCGCCCAGCTTTGTCGTATTTGTCAATGACGCTGAATTAATGCATTATTCATATTTAAGATACCTTCAAAACACATTACGCAGTAATTTTGGCTTTGAAGGCACTCCCATTCGTTTTACGATCAAAGAAAAAGGGGATGAATAAATGCCTTTAGAATTAATTGTAATTGTCTTTTCATCAATAGTGGGTTATTTATTGGGCAGTGTGAATACATCGATCATTATAGGCAAACTTTTTTATAAGGCAGATGTAAGAGAGTATGGGAGTGGAAATGCAGGAGCAACCAATACCTTGAGAACATTTGGCAAGACCGCTGCTCTTGCAGTACTGGTCGGTGATTTTCTTAAGGGGGTCCTGGCCTGCCTTATAGGACGATATGTTTTTGGCGAGATCGATCCCGGAAGCGGAGTATATCTCGGGGAATATTTTGCAGGATTTTTTGCGGTGATCGGGCATAATTGGCCGGTGTATTTCAATTTTAAAGGCGGAAAGGGTGTCCTGACATCTTTTGCGGTAATTCTGATGTTCTCTCCTGTAGCGGCATTAATATGCCTTGGAGCATTTATAATTATTGTGGCTGTAACCCGCTATGTTTCTTTAGGATCCATGCTGAGCGCAATTCTGTTTCTGATCATGGCTTTTATCTTGAATGAGCCGTTGCCTATGCTGCTTATTGGAACGGTACTTGTTGTTTTGATTATTATAAGGCATAGTTCTAATATAAAAAGATTGATTGCCGGAAATGAGAAAAAGATAACTTTTAAAAATTCTAAGGAGAGATTGTAGAATGGCGGTAATATCAATTATAGGAGCGGGCAGTTGGGGTACAAGCCTGTCTGTTCTATTGCATAAAAACGGACACGATGTCAGGGTATGGTCTTTATTTCAAGAGGAAGTGGATATGCTAAACAATGAGAGGGAGCATAAAAGGAATCTTCCCGGGGTAAAAATTCCCGATGCGGTCAGGTTTACTACTGATATCGAAGAATGTCTCAAAGGACATGATTATATCGTCCTGGTGGTACCATCGCAGGTGGTTCGGGAAACCTGCAGATTATTTGCGCCATATGTATTTAAGAACGATATTGTGGTGATTTGTTCAAAAGGTCTTGAAGAAAACACAGGTATGAGGCTCAGCGAGGTATTGCTGAGTGAGGTGCCGAACGTTCAGCCGGTTGCGCTGTACGGGCCAAGTCATGCGGAAGAAGTGGCTATCGGGATTCCTACAACGGTCGTGGCAGCATCTGATAATCGCGATGCGGCTATGAAGGTTCAGGATATTTTTATGACACCTGAATTCCGGGTTTATACAAGCTCAGATTTGATCGGGGCCGAAATCGGAGCAGCTCTGAAGAATATCATAGCTTTGTGCGGAGGTATTTGCGATGGGCTGGGCTATGGCGACAACAGCAAGGCAGCCCTTATAACCAGAGGTATCACTGAAATAGCCCGATTAGGGAAAGCCATGGGAGCAAACCCGAAAACTTTTACAGGCCTAACCGGCGTCGGCGATGTGATCGTAACAGCTACAAGCAATCATAGCCGTAACCTGAGGGCCGGAAGACTGATAGGCAAGGGTTATACTGCGGAAGAAGCCCAAAAAGAAGTAAAAATGGTGGTGGAGGGAATTTCCGCTACCCGTGCCGCTAAAGAGCTGGCTGATAAATATAAGGTCAGTATGCCGATAGTAGAAGAGGCATATAAGATCCTGTTTGAAGGCAAGGATTGCAAAAAGGCCGTATATGACCTTATGACCAGAAGCCGCAAGCACGAATCCGAGGACACCGGCTGGTAAATCTATTCTTTATAGGTTATTCAGAATAGGTATTTGGCAACATAAATGCAGGGGGCAAAATAATATGTCGGCTTTAAGACAATTAAAACTGAAGGCAAAAGCATTGTCAGTTTTCCGAAAAGTATTGGATGATCCGGTAATAAAGGCATTCATGGAAATGATGGACGGAAGCGATAATGCTTCAAAAATCGATAAATACGCTCATTTTATATATTTATTGTTCCAATCCAACGAGAATTTTACTGAATACGTTTGGAAGCAGGTAGTATCAGATGAAAACGTATATGTACGAAAATGTGCCGGGAAAGAAGCCGTTTCGCCTATGCTGAAAGAGGCTGTGGAACATGACCTTGCAACTTTGCAGGAAATAGCACAAATAACATCGCAGGATGTAAAAAAAGAAATAGAATATGATGACTTTTTGCCTGAATGGTCTGTAAAACCGGGACACGACTTTATAAAAATGTACGGTGAACGGATGAACAGCATAAATGTATGTGGTTACGGTATCTATGCTGATTATACGGTGTTTACATACAACAACGGAGAAATCGTGCCGACAAAATATCCTGACCGTATCAGGCTTTCAGATTTGACAGGATATCAACGGGAACGAAAAAAACTGGTTGATAACACAATTGCATTCTTGGAAGGCAAACCGGCCTCCAATGCTCTCCTTTACGGTGATGCCGGAACGGGGAAATCCTCGACTGTAAAAGCGGTGGTAAATGAATTTGCAGACCGGGGTTTACGGATGGTGGAAGTCAGAAAAGCGGACTTGCTGAAAATACCTGATTTAATTGAAAAACTTGCCGATAACCCTTTGAAATTCGTTTTGTATATTGATGATCTTTCGTTTTCAAAACATAATGAAGAGATTGGCGCGTTAAAGGCGCTATTGGAAGGAACAGTCTCAGCCAGAACACCCAATATAGTTATTTATGCTACCAGCAACCGCAGACATTTGATCAATGAAAGATTTGAAGACAGGCAGGGAACAGATATCCATATAAATGAAACTATCCAGGAGCAAACATCCTTGTCGGATCGCTTCGGACTGTCAATTCTGTTCTCCAGGCCTGATAAGGATCAATATTTGCAAATAGTGCATTTTCTCATGGAACAGTATGATATGGAAGAGACTGAAAATATTGATCTACTGGCTGAGCGATATGCACTGGAGAAGGGTGGACGCTCCGGAAGAACAGCGCGCCAGTTTGTAGAAAGTTTAAAGAGTTTTAACGGCAACAGGACAGTAGAAACCATTTAGAAAATCATTCTTTGTGTCTTAAAGCGCGGAAGGCAGGCTCATAGCTTTGCCTGCCATTCGTTTTCCTTAAACCCTACCAATACAAAATCATCTCCTACCAGAATAGGGCGCTTTACCAGCATACCATCGGATGCTAGCAGAACAAACTGCTCATCCTCGGTCATAGACGGCAGTTTTTTTGAAAGCTCCAGTGCCTTGTATTGTAAACCGCTGGTATTAAAAAAACGCTTGAGGGGAAGGCCGCTCTTTTTATGCCAATCCCGTAACTCAGCCTCATTTGGGTTATCGGTTTTGATGTCGCGCAAATCGTATTTCACACCCCTGGCGTCAAGAAATGCGCGGGCTTTCTTGCATGTGGTGCATTTAGGATAGCAAATAAACAGCATGATAATCCCTCCGTGGTCGGTGATGAGAGCTTTTGTGTATAACAATAAATAAAGTGTTTCAAGCCTTTCCCATCCGATGAAATTTTTCTGCTCTGAGTATAACACAATACTAAGTGGATTGTCAGGGGTTAGATAATCAGGAGGATTCATCTTTTATAGAGTTTCAAAGCCAATGGGTTTCACTTTGTCATACTCTCATGTCTATTTTGCACGGCAGACAATAATGAAAATCAAATCAGCCACAAGCATCGACATCCAGTGTAATATCACGAACAAAGTAATTTTCTCAACAATTGCTATTGGCTCGCTTAAAATCAGAAAAAAGAAAATTGCAACTAAGAAAATTGTAATAAAACCTGCCAGTAGAAAACTTTTGCTCAGGACTTCCACATGATATTCGTCGTACGACCTTTTCCTCGACACTAACAAAACAATAATGAAAACAGTCAAAACAATCATAGCTATTCCAATGTATTTCTGATTACCGTAATAAAGGAATTTTCCCCATGCACTCAAGTTATTACTATTTGCGGCCTTGGCTTTTGTGTAATATAGGATTCTTTGAAATTCAGTATGATTAGAAGTAATTATTAAGATAAAAGCATAAAATGCCGAAAATATGCTTACAAAAACACCGTTAACCAATGGATATCGCAATATTTTCATTGAGAAATTTCTCCTTTCAATTATCTTCAAAGTCGAATACTTCCTCTATTGTTTTAGAGAAGATTTTAGAAAGTGAATAGGCAAGATGAATAGATGGATCAAACTTACCGGTTTCAATTGCATTTATAGCTTGTCTTGATACTCCGGCAAGCTTACCCAGCTCTGCTTGTGTTAAACCTAGCGCCTCTCGTAATATACGTACTTTATTTTTCAAAACAATCTCCCTTCGTGTCAGGTTAACCTTACACAAACAATATCATACCATTTAACAATATGTCAAGTTAACATTACATATAATAATCATACTTTTCCACAAATACATTATATCTAGTATTTAATTAGAAATGATTGATTTTGCCTGAAATGTACAGATTTTGCAATGGTAACGTAAAATGAACCGGAAAAAGATAAAATAAAATTACCATAAAAAAAGGAGCTGTGCAAAGCTGTTTTTGCAGCTGTTGCATAGCCCCCAACATCTTCATTTATAACTATACTTTTACGTTCTTGCCCACTATCAAAGGCCATTCAACGTCACCGTTGAGTGTTTTCCCTTCGGTTATGGTCACACCCTTATCCAAAATGCAGTAATTCAGATGAGCGTTTCTTTCGACTGTTGTGCCCTGCAGTATAAGACTGTTTTTTATAACAACACCCTTCATTACCCGAACTCCCCGAAAGAGGATGCTGTTTTCCACTGTTCCCTCAATAATGCATCCATCTGCAACGATCGAGTTATGGACATTTGCTTCCTCATTATACTTGGCAGGCGGTTCATCCTTAACCTTGGTATAGATTTTCCTCCTGTCCATCAAAAGTTCCTGTCTGACCTTTGGATTCAGCAGTTCCATATTGGTCCTGTAATACAGCTGAATGCTGTTGAGGGGCCTCCAATAACCGTTGAACATATATGCGTGAATCTTAAGATTATCAGTTTGTCGGATTATGATATCATAAACAAAATCAGTAAGGCCTTTGGCCGCACTGTCCTGCAGAAGGTCAATCAAAAAGGTTCTGCGCAGGATATATACTCCCATGGAGCCTATAGTGCTTTTTGGGTTTACGGATTTTTCCTTGAAATCAGTGATCCGGCCTTCATCGTTCAATTCTACCAGTCCAAGCATCTTTTGATCTTCAACCGAAATATCGCTCATATCCCGGCAGGCGATCGTTATATCGGCTCCGGTCTGGATATGCTGCTCCAGCATAGGCTCGAAATCCATATTATATACGGCATAACCGTGGCCTATCAAAACATATTCCTCATCACTTCTCTGGAAGAAAGACAGATTGCTGTACATGGCATCTGCGCTTCCCTTATACCAGCCGGTTCCGAACTCCGAAAGGTAAGGAGGAAAAATGAAAAGTCCCTTGTTCTTTCTGTCAAGATCCCATTCTTTCCCTGAACCCAGATGATCCATCAGGGAACGATAATTATATTGAGTTAAAACTCCTATATTTGTTATTCCTGAATTAACCATGTTGGACAGAACAAAGTCAATGGCTCTGTATTTACCGCCTACAGGAACGGCGGCTATGGACCTTTCCAGGGACAATTCCTTCAGACGGTTGTTCTTTGCGCCGGTCAAAATTACTCCCATCATTGTGTTCATTTTTTCTCTCCTCCTTTAATCAGATATCCTCCCGAAGGTATGTTGTTGGTATCAAAATCGTGAGGAGTTACATAATTATCTATAACAACATTTTTACCCAGAACGGTATTATTGGGAATAACAGTATTGGAACCGATAACGCTTATCCCGGAATCATAAACCTTGGGATTATATTCATTGATGGCAAATTCTCCGACTCCGCATTTGACATTATTCCCGATAACGCTGGTTTCGCCTATGATGGTGGTATAAATTTCAGTATTTGATCCGATGAGGGAGTCAGACATAATGATTGAGTCTTCTATGACAGTACCTGCATTGATTACTACTCTGGGGAAGATAATAGATCTTCTTACAGTTCCGTATATCATGCATCCTTCGGCAATGATGGATTTTTCAATTTTGCCGGAATCGCCTACGAAATGTGCCGGATATACGGGATTCGGAGTGTATATCCTCCAGTTGGGGTCAAACAGATTAAATTCAGGTATAAGTTCAATCAGATCCATGTTTGACTGCCAGTATGCCTGGATGGTTCCGACATCCCGCCAGTATCCTTCAAATCGGTATGCCATAAGTTTTCTGTCATCGGCTAACATCCCGGGAATGATATTCTTTCCAAAATCATGATGTGAGGAGGTTTTATAATGATCATTCATAAGATATTCCCGCAAAACATCCCAGGTAAAAATATAGATACCCATGGAAGCCAATGTGCTTTTCGGACTTTCAGGCTTTTCTTCAAATTCATAAATTCTGCCGTCATCATTAGTATTCATGATCCCATAACGGCTTGCTTCCTCCAGAGGAACATCAATAACTGAAATTGTGGCATCGGCACGGTTCTTTTTATGAAAAGCGAGCATTTGCGAATAGTTCATTTTATAGATATGATCTCCGGATAAAATAATAACATATTTTGCCGACATTTCGTCCACATAATGTATGTTCTGATAAACAGCGTCAGCCGTTCCGGAATACCACTCGCCCTTTTCGGTTTTCATATAGGGAGCCAGTATTGTGACTCCGCCATTAACACGGTCCAAATCCCAGGGTTTTCCTATACCGATATGGGAATTGAGCTGAAGCGGCTGATATTGGGTCAGGACACCGACGGTATCTATTCCGGAATTAACACAATTACTCAATGTAAAGTCAATGATTCGGTATTTCCCGCCATAAAGAATTGCCGGTTTTGCCACATTTTGGGTCAGCACTCCGAGACGGCTTCCCTGCCCGCCGGCAAGAATCAGGGCAACTATTTCTTTTCGGGTCATGTTTTTTCCTCCTAATCATGGTTCTCTTTATTATATACCCTTATTATTGCAATAAATCAAATTGTGTAATTAAAATATTGAATTTTACCAAAGAAATGGATATAATAATTACGAAGGTCAAAGAAAGTCAAACTGGGTTAGGAGGTGTAGCTTTTGAAATACCGCGACTACTACGAAATATTAGGAGTTAGTAAAGAAGCTACCCAGGACCAAATTAAGAAGGCATATCGTAAGCTTGCTAAGAAATATCATCCTGATGCTAACCCCGGAGATAAAAAAGCCGAGGAAAAGTTCAAGGAAATAAATGAGGCTTATGAAGTGTTAGGTAATGAAGAAAAACGTAAAAAATATGATCAATTGGGTAGTGCGTTTAATTTTACCGACGGTTTTGATTTTGATCCGTCTCAGTTCGGATTTAATAGAGGAAATGTACGTTACGAATACAGAACAACCGGATCAAGAGGTTTCAGCGACTTTTTTGACATGTTCTTCGGTGACGGAGGCATAGATTTGGACGATTTTTTCTTCTCAGGAAGACGAAACGGGTTTGGGAACAAAGGTTTCTCGACCAATCCCTTTGGAGGTTATCAACAAAGCCTGCGGGGAGAAGATAAAGAGGCGGAGATAAAAATTTCGGTTGTAGACGGCCTGTTGGGGACAGAGAAGCATATAAGCGTAGAAACACCTAATGGCAGGAAAACTCTGTCTGTAAAGATCCCTAAAGGAATCCAGCCCGGCGGTAAAATCCGTCTGGCTGGTCAGGGAGGAAAGGGTATAAACGGCGGGCCAAACGGAGATCTGATACTTGTGGTCCGTTTTAAAGAAGATGAGTATGAGCTTAAAGGATATGACATAATCCAGAAGATTGAAATTAAACCCTGGGTGGCGGCTTTAGGCGGAGAAGTCACAGTCAGGACACCCGAATCCAAAATAATAGTAAATATCCCTAAAGGCATACGAAGCGGCGGAAATATACGAATACCCGGAAGAGGTTATTATAACTCCATCGGCGGCAGAGGGGATTTATATATACAGGTAAATATAAATAACCCCGAATTTTTAAGCCCGAAACAACTGGAACTGTACAAGCAATTAAAGGAGCTGGATGAAGGACCGATACGGTAAATTACGGTTCGTTTTGATTAATGAGGTGATGATATGAATTTGGAGAAATATACTGAAAAAGCTCAGGAAGCTGTGGTTTTATCACAGCAATGGGCTATAAGACTGGATCAGCAGCAGGTTGACGCAGAACACCTGGCTTTGACTCTTGTTGAGCAGGAGGACGGCCTGATTCCAAGACTCTTGTGGGTTTTGGGCGTTAATCCTGCGGATATTGCAGCAGAGCTGAAAAAAGAACTTGACCGGTTGCCCAAGGTGTATGGGAGCGGGGCTTCAAATGTTTACGCCACAAGGAGATTCAACCAGATTTTATTGTCAGCCGAAGACAAGGCAAAAAAGCTCAAGGACGAATATGTCAGCGTGGAGCATCTGTTCCTGGCTCTTATTGGTGAACGCGGAGGATTTACTTCCAACCTGCTTAAAAAATACGGGGTAACTGAGGATACCTTTTTGGATGCCATGTCTAAAATAAGGGGGAACCAGAGGGTAACGAACCAAAACCCTGAAATGAATTATATGGCTCTTGAGAAATTTGGTCATGATTTAGTGGAACTTGCAAGAAAAGGTAAGCTTGATCCCGTTATAGGAAGGGATGCGGAAATTCGCCGTGTTATCAGGATACTGTCCCGAAGAACTAAGAATAATCCTGTGCTGATAGGCGAGCCTGGAGTCGGGAAAACTGCTATCGTAGAGGCTCTGGCCCAACGAATATTGAAAGGAGATGTTCCCGACAATTTAAAGAACAAAACCATATATTCCCTTGATATGGGCGCTTTGATCGCGGGAGCAAAATTCAGGGGAGAATTTGAAGAAAGGCTGAAAGCAGTGCTTAAAGAGGTGGAAGCCTCAGACGGACGGATCATTCTGTTTATCGATGAGCTGCATAATATTGTCGGTGCCGGAAAAGCAGAGGGGGCGATGGACGCCGGAAATATTCTGAAGCCTATGCTGGCCAGAGGGGAACTGCACTGCATAGGAGCCACCACCCTTGATGAATACAGGGAATATATAGAGAAGGATGCAGCCCTTGAAAGAAGATTCCAGACAGTATTGGTGGAACAGCCCACAGTAGAGGATACCATATCGATATTAAGGGGACTTAAGGAACGCTTTGAAATACATCATGGGGTCAGGATAACCGACGGAGCCATTGTAGCCAGCGCAACCCTTTCAAATCGTTATATCACCGACAGATTTCTTCCCGATAAAGCCATTGACCTTATGGATGAAGCGGCAGCAATGCTCAGGACCGAAATTGACAGCATGCCTGCCGAACTGGATGAAATAATGCGTCGTATTATGCAATTGGAAATAGAGCAGCAGGCGCTGAAAAAGGAAGTTGACAAAGCTTCAATGGAACGTCTTGCAGCCATAGAGTCCGAGATTGCCGAGCTAAAGGACAGAGGAAACAAGATGAAGGCTCAATGGGAACTGGAAAAGGAATATATTAAGAGGGAAAAGGAGATCAAAAAAGAGATTGAGGATATCAAACTAAGGATACAGGAAGCAGAAAGAAATTATGACCTGGAGACGCTCGCCAAATTGAAATACGGTAAACTCCCCGAACTGGAGAATACTCTTATCCAGGAGAAGAATCGCCAATCCGAGCTGCCGGGACGCATGCTCAAGGAAGAGGTTACTGAGGAGGAAATAGCCGAAATTATTTCGAAATGGACGGGAATCCCTGTTACAAAGCTGATGGAAGAAGAAAAAGAAAAGCTTTTGAATTTGGAGAATATTCTCCATCAAAGAGTTATCGGACAGGATGAGGCTGTAACAGCCGTTTCGGAAGCGGTTCTTCGGGCTAGGGCAGGCTTGAAGGACAACAGACGGCCGATTGGGTCCTTCATCTTTTTGGGGCCTACCGGCGTAGGAAAGACAGAATTGGCAAAAGCATTATCGGAAGCCTTGTTTGACACCGAGGACAACATGGTGCGTATCGATATGAGCGAGTATATGGAAAAACACTCGGTTGCCAGACTTATCGGCGCGCCTCCGGGATATGTCGGTTATGACGAAGGCGGCCAGCTTACCGAAGCTGTCAGAAGAAAGCCATATAGCGTCATTTTGTTTGATGAAATAGAAAAAGCCCACCCGGATGTGTTCAACATACTGTTGCAGATACTGGATGACGGAAGGCTTACCGACAGCCAGGGCAGAGTCGTTAACTTTAAGAATACTGTAATCATTATGACCTCCAACATCGGCAGCCATATCCTCCTTGAGAATACCGGAAACGAAGGAGAAATTGATGACGTAACCCGGGAAAAAGTCATGAGGGAATTGCGATATGGTTTCAGACCGGAGTTTCTGAACCGAATAGACGACATTGTACTGTTTAAGCCTCTTACCCAGGCTGAGGTGAAGCAAATTGTAAAGCTGGTAATAAAAAAATTGTCAAAAAGGCTTGCTGAAAAAGATATAGATATAGAATTGACCGAAACCGCATTGGACCATATAGTCGCCGAGGGATGGAATCCCGAGTACGGTGCAAGACCTGTCAAACGATTCATTCAAAAGGAAATAGAAACCGAGTTGTCGAGGCAGATGATAAAAGGCATGATATCCGAGGGAGAAACTGCCATCGTTGACAGCGACGGCGAAAAGCTTTTCATTACAGCCAACAAATAATAAACCAGTAGGACGGTTACTTTGGTTAACCTATCCTTGGATAGTTGTCTAACGACATTTTGGTTATAAGCAAAATTAAAGGAGAGCTATGCTCTCCTTAATTTTTAATATCTTGGACCTCTATTTTGATTTCTCGCTAACTTTCTGGCCCTTCTGCATTCAGGACATCTCTGTGGTTCATTCTCAAAACCTTTTTCCTTGTAAAAAGCCTGCTCGCCAGCTGTAAAAACGAATTCTGCTCCACAGTCCTTGCATTGTAATGTTTTGTCTTCCATAATAAAAATCCTCCTTTAATCTCTGGATTATACTTTTCTTCATGACCCATAATCCAAAAATCAAGGAGTGGGGCAGAACCAGAAAATAGTATGAATCCGAACGGAAATAATAATTTTAATAGTAGTATAACACCTTTAAGAAAAAAAACAAGTGGTTTTGTGAATTTTATTACTTTTTTTATAAATGTTCGTAAATCTATACAAATCCTATGTTTATTTTATTGAAAAAGTTTTGGTTTCATTCAGCAGATTATCCGATAAATCATTAAGTGTTCTTGAAAATGCTGCTATTTCCTCGATCTGTCCGCTGATAGTCTCAGTTGCTTCCAATATTTCCTGGGCGCTGGACGATGCTTCCTGCGCAACGGCAGTAACAGAATTAACTTTTTCTATTATCAGATCCTTGCTCTTGATCATTTCATCAGCGCTTTCAAAAGTTTCCCGGAGCATGGGGATGGATTCGTTCAACGAATTCAAAATGCTCAGGAATGCATGGTTAGTGTTCTCAACGAACCTAACCTGATCGTTCAGCTTGTCCTTAGCATCATAGCTTGTGGTTACGACACTTTTTATCGAGGAAATAATATCATCAATTATTGCCCGGATATTGTCAGAAGACTCCTTTGATTGTTCGGCCAGTTTTCTGATTTCTTCAGCAACCACTGTGAAGCCCTTTCCGGCTTCGCCTGCTCGGGATGCTTCTATAGCTGCATTTAAAGCTAACAGATTGGTTTGCCTTGATATGTTCTGTATGACCTTGTTGATCTCATCGATTTGCTGAGCGCTCTCACTAAGCCTGTTGATTTCATCAGCAACAATATCAAAGGATTCACTTGAGCTTTTTATGGATTGGTTCAATGCTTTCAACTGAATATTTCCTTCGTTTGACAAGCTGCCGGTCAGCTCTATACTATTTTTTGTAGCTTCCAGGGAATTATATATTTGTTGAACTATTTGGTTGAAATCGCTCAGCTTGTTATGTATGAACAAAAGTTCATCAGCCTGATGCTGCGCACCGGCGGCAATCTCTGATATGGCCTGTGTTGTTTCAACAGAAGAATATGCGATGTTTTCTGATATTTGAGCAAGATGGCTTGCCATATCATTCAAATCATCGGATTTATTTCTGATAACTCCTATAATATTTGACAGGGAATTTATCAGGTTATTGAAACTTTCAGCCAATACTCCCATTTCGTCATTTCTTTTGGAATCAATAATCTGGGTCAGATCTCCGACCTGGACCCTTCTCATACGCTCCTGGAACTCCTTGATGGATTTTACCAAAAGATTAGAGAAGATTATGGAGGCAATGATCCCTATCGCTAAAACTGAAAGACCGATTATTAATATCCTGATCCTTACGTTATAAAAAGCTTCATATATAGCATTTCCGTTCAGATTTGCCAAGAGTACGCCTATTGTGTCGCCGGAAGCGTTCATAATTGGAACATAAATGGAAAGGAGTTTTCCCCACTGTTCATTATCCTGCAGTTCGAATTTTTCTTCGCCGTTGAAACTATCACGCATCGCATCAGAAATATTGATACTGTTTTGTGCGATAGCAGTAGCTCCGGAAACGCTGTCAACTACTCCAGTAGCGCGTGTTACGGCATCAGTTTCAATGGTCGCTCCGGAAACGGTATCAATTTCGTATGCAAGGCCTGTAAACTGAAAGAATTCGCCCTTTGCATTCTTTTTCAAGAGATATAAATGCTCAAATCCTAACGTATCCTTAATTTTTGAAAATTCCTGGTTGATTTCCACATAATATTCGCTGTTTATATCACTGCTTTTTATACTTTCGAGCTTATCAATGTCCAGGGTCCTGGATATGGATTTCAGAATAGTGATGTAATCCCCGCCAACAGAATTAATTGTGATGGACGGCAGTTGAATGATGACATATCCCCCCAGCAGAATTGTACAGAATATAACTAACAAAATACTAAGCAGAAGGACCTTTGTTTTCAGCGAAATAAATAGCGGTTTTTTCATCGATAACCTCCAAAATGATTGATTGAAATGAATATACCACAAAAACATCGTAATTAACCAGGGTTAACTCTCTAAATTACTTGAAATTATTGACTGACTGACGTATTATGGTTAAATTATTCTTAATACAAAAGCTTATAATATGTATAATACTGCTGGATTGCACTAAAAGATCCTATTGATCGATTATTTGGGAAGAAAGGCAAACGGGTCTGACATGTGAATGCTTTTCCAAAGACTTACAAAGTGGTACAATGAAATTGGCTTATAATATGGGGGTGCAAAATGTCAGAATGCTATAATAAAGCTTTTAAAAATGATATCCCTGAAGCAGGGGAGTTGGTAAGTCTGGCGGTAAATATCAGGGAGAAGGCTTATGCCCCTTATTCCGGCTTTCATGTAGGGGCTGCTCTGTTTGCAGACAATGGTAAGATTTATACAGGCTGCAATGTGGAAAATGCTTCTTACGGTGCAACCATATGCGCCGAGAGAACTGCGATAGTCAAGGCAATATCTGACGGCGCTAAAAAGATTCTGGCTATTGCGGTTTCCAGTGACAGCAATTTGCCCACTATGCCTTGCGGTATTTGCAGGCAGTTTTTAAGCGAGTTCTGTTCGCCGGATATGCCTTTGTTCCTGAGCAACAAAGATGGAGAATACAAGGTTTTCACGTTTGAGGAATTATTGCCTCATTCATTCAAGCAAAGCGATATGGAGGATGTTAAATAAATATGGCTTTTAAATCAGGTTTTGTAACAATTATCGGTAGACCGAACGTAGGCAAGTCTACTTTGCTGAATCTCCTGACAGGGGAGAAAATAGCCATAATTTCCAATAAACCCCAAACCACCCGGCATACTATCCGAACGATATTGACTACGGAAGAATACCAGATGGTTTTTGTGGATACGCCAGGTATCCATAAACCCAAAACCAAACTTGGAGAATTCATGATACAGGAGGCGTTGGGTACATTTGACGGGGTCGACCTTATCCTGTATATGGTGGATGCCCGGGATAAAAAGATAGGACCCGGGGATTCCATGATAATCGGAGAGCTTGAAAAAGCAGGAGTACCCACAGTACTTTTGATCAACAAGATCGACATGGTGGAAAAAAGTTCGCTTCTTCCGCTTATAGCCCAATACAGCGAGGCTTATGATTTCGATGAGATAATTCCCATAAGCGCATTGGATCCAAAAACCAAGGATTTGGTATTAAATACTGTTAAGGAAAAATTACCTGAGGGTGAGCTATATTATCCGGAAGATATGCTGACAGATCAGCAGGAAAAGGTAATTGCCCAGGAATTGATAAGGGAAAAGCTGCTGCATTTATTGGATGATGAAGTGCCACATGGCATAGGTGTGGAGGTTATCAGGTTCAAAGAAAAGGAAGACAGGAATATAATAGAGATTGACGCCAACATATACTGTGAGAAGGAATCCCACAAGGGGATAATAATCGGCAGGGAAGGAAAGATGTTGAAGCGGGTAGGTACCCTTGCCAGACAGGATATGGAAAGGCTTTTTGGTTCAAAAGTATTTTTGCAGCTTTGGGTCAAGGTTAAGGAAGATTGGCGCAACAGTGATTTCATGTTGAATGAACTTGGATACAAAAAGGAGTAGCAAGCTATTAAGAAATGGGCGTAATTAAGATAAAGGGTCTTGTGATAAAAGAAGTACCCTATAATGACAGCGATAAGATGCTTACCCTGATTACTGAAGAACACGGAAAAATAAGCGTGCTGGCACGGAACGCCAAAAAAAGCGGCCGTTCATCTTATGGAACGCAGGTTCTGACTTATGGGGAATATGTGATTTTTAAAGGACGTACCAGCTATACCATGAACAACTGCGATGTCCTGATGAATTTTTACAATCTTGCAACCGATCTGACCCGTTTCGCCCATGCGGCTCATATGCTGGATATGGCAGGGGATACGGCACAGGACAATACTTTATCCAAAGAAATATTAAACCTTTTGATCCATGGCCTTGTAGCCCTTCAAAAGGGGCGGACTCCTCTTTTGGTATCTTCAGCATTCGCGTTGAAGTTGATGCAGATAACCGGTTATCCTCCCCATGTAAAAAGCTGTGCTGCGTGCGATACCGGTGATATAGAACAGATTTATTTCAGCTTTAAATACAATGGTTTTATCTGTGAAAACTGCGTAAAGCAGGATAACGAAGCCGTCAGGGCAGATATTGGAACTGCCAAAGGCATAATGTATGTTCTGTGTGCGCAAAACGCCAAAGTCTTTAATTTCGAGCTTTCAGACGAAATTTTGAAAGCTTTCTCAAATATCGCTTTCAAATATATCAGTCAACATCTTGATAAAAACTACAAAAAGCTCGATATATTAAATGAGTTGTAATTGAATTTACGCTTTTTTCTTATTTTTTCAACAAAGTGAGGTTAATTATCATGAAGCGTCTCTTTACTTCGGGCGAAATAATGTACAAAAAAAATCAGAAAGAATTACCTGAGGGGTTACTGACCGGAAGTTCCCTGGAGTATGATAAAATTGATTTAAATACGGAGTTTTTCTGCTTCGGAGAACTTAACAACAGAAATGTAAAAGTATCATTCACACTATCAGAATCAGATTTCAATAATATCGAGATAAGGCATATTTGCGGTATACTGATGCAATCAGATATACTCCTTGCCGAATGGAAAGACTATAAGATACTTGATCTTGAATAAAAACCGCAGGAGGAGTCTTATATCGGTGGATATTCAAAGACTTAAGCAGCTTCTGTTAAGAGAAGAAAATGAAAAAATGGACTTTAAGGCTCAACTTAAGCTCACAACTGAGAGCGAAAAAAAGGAGCTTGTTAAAGATGTCACTGCTATAGCCAATTCACGTGGCGGAAGAGGATATATCATTTTCGGTGTTGAAGACAAGACTAAGCGGATTATAGGTATTGAGCCTGATAACTCTCTTGAAGAACGAATCCAGCAGATTATTTATAACAGAACAGATCCACCGGTGCCAGTAAGCCTGGACTTTGTTAAAATAAAGAATAAGACTGTAGCCGTTCTTACGATTTTCAAAAGCAAACATGCCCCCCATCAAATGCTCCAAACAGGAGCTTTCTATGTTCGCAGAGGTTCTACCACAGATTTTGCCAGACGCTCTGAGCTGGCTTCCATGATGCAGGAAAACGGACTTATGACTCTGGAAACCGTGATTGTAAAGCAAGCCACTTTGGATGACCTGGAAATGGACAGAGTCAATGAATTCTTTAAGAGTATCAATGTATATACCGATCAGTCCCAGACACTTTTATTGGAGGCCTTCGGTTTTATAGGCCAAAAAAATGAGGGAGAGTTTTGTCCTACTATCGGGGGTTTGCTGCTTTTCGGCAAAAATCCTCAATTATATCTCCCCCAGTGTTATTTGAAGATAATCAACGGGGACGAAATAGACATTATATCGGGCAATATCCTCAGTATGCTGGATCAGGCCGTAAACAGCGTGAAAACGATAATCAACGATGAAAACTATCCATTTTCCGCATTTGAAGAAGCGCTGGCCAATGCTCTGGTACATAGGGATTACATGGATCTGTCCAGAGGCGTGTTGATCAACATCACGAATAAAGCAATAGAAATTATAAATCCCGGTTCATTGACGCAAAGTAGGAAGGTTTGTGTCAACATAAGGGAATGCCAGCCTGAAAGGCGTAATGCGTGGCTGTACCAACGTTTGATCACAATTGATGAACGAAAGCGGTTTATTAAGTCCGGAATAGGAATGGACAGGATACGCAGAGCCTTTGAAGGAATCGGAGAAGTAAAGTTTATTAATCTCGGAAAACAGAACAGTTTTAAGGTGATTCTGCCCAGATAAGCGGAAATATGACTAGCTTTTATTTTTGTCTTTATCTTTGTTTTTTTCTTTTCCTTTATCTTTACTGTTTGCCTTTAATTCCTCTCCCTGGATTTGTTCTTTATGCACTATTATTTCATCCAGTATTCTTTTGGCGGCAATACGGTTTGCATTGGCTTCCAAAGCAAATTTCAACGCCAGCAGACTCAACCGCTCCTCATTGTCTGTGGAAGCTTTATCACTGTCAAGCATTTCAAGGGAATCCCTGACCCTGAGAGCAGTTTCTTTAAAGGCCTCATCCTGAATTGAATTGATTTGGTCAAACAATTCATCTATAGGTTTATTCATTTTCTCATGGGAAATAAGGATGTTTATATCCATTAGAGAAAGAATATTTTTTAGACGAAGAACAGATATTAAATGTGCCATGTGTTCGCGGGTATATTTTTTATTCAGAGGTCGGGGGATGATTTCATTTTTGACATAATTATTGATCATGGCAGGGGTAATAAATTTTTCATCATCATTTTTTGAAAAAATAGCAAGTTGCTTTTCCAGGTAGGTGATAACCTGGTCCATATAAAGATCGATATCAGGAAGGTCATTCCAATTTGGCATGCGATAATTTTCCAATTCGGTGACCCAGTCGATAAGCTTATTTTTAATTGAAGACATAGCAATTCCTCCGAGTTTTAATACAATCATCATGTTTAATTATATTATGAAGAGAAAAACTATTCAATATAGTAATAAAAACTATTGACACTACATAGGCAATAATATAATATGATTTTAATAACTAGATGAAAAGATAAATTAAATTAGAAAGCGTGGAGTGGATGAATGATCAATATCATTAAACGAGTTGAGATATGGGGCGATTCGGTTTTAAAAGGTGTTATTTATGATGAGATTTGTAAAAAATACAGGCGCATTGAAACCAATCAACTGATGAAAAAGATTACCGGGCTGGGGGTGTATGTCAAGAACAATTCAAAATTTGGTATGACTGCACCGAAGGCAAAAAAACTTATGTTAAACGCTCTGGAAAAAGGTATAGACGCCGAGGCGGCCATCATAGAATTCGGGGGAAATGACTGTGATTTTAAATGGGCTGAGGTAGCCGCGGCTCCTGATAAAGAACATTTCCCCAATACACCTCTGTCGGTATTTAAAGAATGTATTACCGATATGGTGCTGGCTCTTCGGCAACACGGCATAAAACCAATATTGGTAAATCTTCCTCCCATCCATGCAGGTAAGTACTTTAACTGGATCACCAGAGGGCTTGATGCCTCCGCCATTTTAAAATGGCTGGGAGATAAAGAACTGATTTATAGACATCATGAATCCTATAGCCTGGCCATTGTTGACCTTGCCCAAAGTCTTTCATGCAATTATATAGATGTACGTCAGCCATTCTTATTAAAGCGGGATTATTATAATTATCTTTGCGAAGACGGCATACATCCAAATGAAAGGGGTTATGCCCTTATAAATCAAACATTTACGGATTATATTCAGACAATTATGCAAAGATTATATAGATAACTCCTTAACGATCCGCATTATAAGAAGCAATGCTTCTGAATAATTTACCGGCCTCTTAGGTGTGAAACCCGGTATTTTGCAAATACCTTCCAACATACCGGAAGAGTACATCCTGGCGAAGCTGTTTATATCTTTTGCAGTATCAAATTGAGGAATGGCCTGACGAGCTGCAGTAAATTCCTCGTCACTGGCATCTCCGGTCTTATTACCGGTAAGATTGGGAAAATCAAATATACTTATGGCCGCAATATCATATGTAAGTGTATTATCTTTGCCGTATATGACAGAAGATTTTATTTGCTGGCTGTCTAAATCAAAAACCTCAGTAAGAACAAAAATCCATGTATCAATATCTATAGTGTTCTTACTGCTCAGTGAATCATAATCAATATTCATAATGCTTGCAGCTCTATTCAGCATTTCAAGTTTTGTTTTATCAGTTTTTTTCTTGCTTTTTTTAAGGCTTTCCCTGTAATCGAAATATTCATTCAGAATATCCTCGACGCTGTAAGCCTTATGAGTTTGATTCAACGTATCTTCATCCTCAGTAATGTTGGCTTTCTCACCCGGATCATTCTGTTGTGGAACAGGCAGGCCAAGATTGGTAAAGATCCTGTAAAACATGGAAATCGCTTCACCGCGGTTAAGAAAAGCGCTGGGACGAAACGATCGCGATTTGTCAACCGAAAAATCGGTAAAACCAAGGCAATAGGCCTTACTTATCAGCGCTTTATTTTCCTCCCGGATCCTATCCAGATCGGTTATGACAACTGATTTTTTGATATCCTCATCATCAGGCTCCAATGATATGGAATATCTGATAGCAAGGAGATTCATCAACCCTGCCATAGCATGTTCCCTTATTATTTTATCTTCAAATATATGATCGGTAATATGAGTATGCACATAAGATAAATCCTTATCTCCCAAAACAAGCAGTATTCTGACTACCCTTTCCCAATCTGCTGCTGACATGGAAAGATCAAAAATATCAGGATTTAAAAAGTAATTCTCTATAAATTCCTTATTCTCGTTGCCGATAAATGAAACGTTGTCGTCTGATAAATAAGGATTTAAAACATACCTGAGACCTTCGAGCTCTTTTTTCAGCGGCGAAGAATATTCTTCTGGCGTTACAGTAGAGGAGTTGTTTTTATATGCGGATAACAGCTGATCCTTACTGCTGATATTTTCCGCTCCATTACCGGATTGTATGTTTCTCAGAAGTATGGTTTCAGTACTGCAGGACACAATAAAAAGTAAAGATATAATACCTAGCAATAAAATCATACCGGTTTTATAAATTGCCCTTACCTTCATCATAACTCCCCCGGATTTTTTCTTTTGTATATAGTTACCACTAAATATGTCGGTAAAAATTGAAAATAACTGTAGAATAAGTAGTTAAAAAATTAGTATATACTTACAATGAGAAGAAAAAGAAACTGAGCGAGGTATTCTGATTTTGGTGTGTTTTCATTCTGATTGAATGTTTGTATACATTATGTTAGTGTATTTTTAAGGAAAAATAATGTTAGAAAATATATCTGGAAAGGGTTTTGTTCATATGAAGTATTATTTTGAAAGCGTTGAAACGGTCCTGGAACAGCAACAGACTTCCCGAAATGGCCTTGATACAACTGAAGCATCAGAAAGGCTGAATCAGTATGGAAAGAATAAATTGGCCGAAGGAAAGAAAAAAACTCTTATAGCCCGTTTCCTGGGACAATTGGCTGACCCTATGGTGATGGTCCTCATTGCGGCTGCTGTTATATCAGGCGCTGTTGGTGAGATAGCCGATATGGTCATCATTCTGACAGTAGTCATTCTTAATTCCATATTGGGAGTCGTTCAGGAAGGTAAGGCTGAAAAAGCCATCGAAGCTCTTCAACAAATGTCATCACCTTTTTCGAAAGTAAGAAGGAATGGTCAGGTCATACTGGTTAAATCAGAGGACCTGGTACCCGGAGATATCGTACTTTTGGAAGCCGGAGATGCCATTCCCGCCGACATGCGCATTATAGAAGCTTCCAGCCTGAAGGTGGAAGAGGCTTCTCTTACCGGTGAATCTGTGCCTGTTGATAAAACAAGCGAAGTCTTGATATCGGAAAAAAATGAAGACATCCCCTTGGGTGACAGGCGCAATATGGTCTACATGGGTACAAACACCGTATATGGACGCGGTGAATGTGTGGTTGTTAGAACCGGAATGTCTACTGAAATGGGTAAAATCGCAGGTATCATATCCCACACTGAAAACGAAAAAACCCCTCTTCAAAAGAAGCTTGCATCATTGAGCAAAGTATTAAGTATTGGCGTGTTGGGGATCAGCTTACTTATATTCATCATCAGTGTGCTTAGAAATGGAGGTTTTAGCGGTGGGCATGTTCTGGATATGTTTATGCTGGCAATAAGTATAGCCGTGGCAGCAATACCCGAAGGACTTGTAGCTGTTGTTACCGTGGTTCTGTCTATCGGTGTTACAAAAATGTCAAAACGGAATGCTATTATCAGAAAGCTTACAGCAGTGGAAACACTGGGATGTACTCAAATCATTTGTTCGGATAAAACAGGAACATTGACCCAAAACAAAATGACCGTTGTGGATACTTATGGAGATAAAGATCAGCTTTCAATTTCAATGGCACTGTGTAATGATGCTTCAATTACTGTAAAAGGCGAGATCGTGGGTGAACCTACCGAGAGTGCGCTGTTAAGGTTTGCTTTTGATGCCGGAAAGAATAAAAATGAGTTAGAAAAAAGGTTGCCTCGGGTATCAGAGGCACCATTTGACTCTGACAGAAAAATGATGTCTACTGTTCACAAGGCTGATAACCGTTTTATACAATATACTAAAGGCGCTCCGGACGAATTGCTGAGAAGATGTAAATATATTCTTGCTCCACAGGGGGAAATTCTTTTATCAGATGAAATCCGGAATAATATATTAGATAAGAATAAAGCAATGGCAAAAAAGGCATTGCGGGTTCTGGCATCAGCCATGAGATATTGGGAAGAACTTCCGGAGGATGCTTCGCCGGAGAATCTGGAGAAAGAAATGATTTTTATTGGCCTTACAGGAATGATCGATCCTGTACGGCCTGAGGCGAAAACGGCGATAGAAAACTGTAAGTCTGCAGGCATAAGACCAATTATGATTACCGGAGATCACAGGGATACAGCTGTTGCAATTGCAATGGAACTGGGGATCATAACCGACGAAAGCCAGGCTATAACGGGCTCGGATCTTTCCAAGCTGACAGATGAAGAATTTGAAACCAATATTGAAAACTATTCTGTTTATGCCCGAGTACAACCCGAACATAAGGTTAGAATAGTCAAGGCATGGAAAAAACGTGGGAAAATAACTGCCATGACCGGCGATGGAGTTAACGATGCGCCAGCCCTGAAGTCCGCAGACATAGGTGTTGGGATGGGAATTACGGGTACTGATGTCAGCAAAAGCGTCTCGGATATGGTTTTGGCTGATGACAACTTCGCTACGATAGTATACGCAGTGGAAGAAGGCCGCAGGATTTATGATAATGTCCGTAAATCCATACAATTTCTCTTAAGTTCCAACCTCAGTGAAGTGGTCGCGATCTTCACAGCAACATTAATGAATATAAGATTGTTTTCGCCTATTCATATCCTTTGGATCAACTTAATCACTGATACTTTCCCCGCGATAGCCCTTGGTATGGAAGCGGCTGAGAGTGATGTTATGAAAAGGCCTCCCCGGGATCCGAATGAAGGCATATTCGCCAATAAACTCGGATTCAGGATAATTTATCAGGGTGTAATAATAGCCGTCCTAACCTTGATTTCATTTTTGATCGGTTATTCCCAAAACAATATTTCAAGTAATCTAAGGCAAACCACAGCAATGACCATGGCGTTTCTGACCTTATCGATTTGTGAGATATTCCATTCTTTAAATTTGAAATCAAGCATTAAATCGTTATTCTCGATAAAATCGCATAATAGGTATTTATTGTCAGCCATGCTGTTTTCATTCGTGCTGACACTGGCAGTAATATATATACCAGGATTGAATTCCGTTTTTAAACTTACTGCTATTCCATTAGCCAATTTAATGGAAGCAATAGGACTGGCATTGTTAATAATACCTATAGTTGAGATCGAAAAGGTAATCAGCGCACCTGGATATCTATCAAAACAAAATGATATGCATGATTTTAAGGAGAAATAATCTATGAATAAAATAAAGCCCGGAATGACAGGATATTTTATCAGTTTTGTATGTTATAATACGTCGTGGTAACAAAAGAAAATTAAAAGAGAAAAATATGGTGATTTCTTAAAATTGTATGGAGGGTCAAATGAATAAACCAGTTTTAGTAATCATGGCGGCCGGTATGGGAAGCAGATTCGGCGGATTGAAACAGATAGAACCAATTGATGACAAGGGTCACATGATAATAGATTTTTCCATATATGATGCCAAAAGAGCCGGATTTGAGAAAATATATTTCATCATAAAGAAAGAAAATGAAGAGATGTTCAGAGAAAAAATCGGGGATAGGATTTCACCGTTTATTGAAGTTGAGTATATCTACCAGGATCTGAATAATTTGCCTGTTGGGTATACTGTTCCTGAAGGCAGGATCAAACCATGGGGTACAGGGCATGCTGTTCTGTCCTGTTTAGGAAAGATAGACAGCTCATTTGCTGTAATCAATGCAGATGATTACTATGGAAAAAATGCCTTTTCGATAATCTACGATTTTCTTGAAAAAACGGTCGATGATGAAAAGTATAATTATGCGATGGTAGGATATATAATTGAAAACACTCTGACAGAAAACGGTTATGTATCCAGGGGCGTTTGTACTCTGGATGAAAAAGATTATCTTACAGGTATTCACGAAAGGGTCCATATCATAAAAACCCATAAAGGTGCTGAATATACAGAAGATGACGGAAAAACATGGATTCCGATCCCCAAAGGCAGCATTGTATCCATGAATATGTGGGGATTCACAAACAGCGTCTTGAAAGAGCTTGAAATAAGATTTGAGAAATTCTTGTCTGAAAAGCTTGAGGCTAATCCTTTAAAAGCAGAATTCTTCCTTCCGGATGCGGTCGGGAATATACTCAAAGAGGGTAAAGGCAGAGTAAAAGTATTAAGAACGCCGGACAAATGGTATGGGATAACATATAAAGAAGACAAGGAAAGAGTTGTTAAAGCTATAGCAGAACTTAAAAAAGAAGGTATATATCCCGAAAAACTATGGGACAGGATTTTATAAGAGGATAGAGTAAGTACCTCTACGTTGATTGAGCAAACGCATCAATATGACAATTGGTTATTAATATTGAGCAATTCCTGATATATACCGGTATAACCCTTATAAAATAATTATAAAGTCCGGGAAAAGAATTGCAGCTGCAGTAATTAAACTTAAATGTCTGAGATACCTGTTCACTTTTGTCTGCCAGGTCATATATCCAGTTGCCCAGAGGACTTTCCGCGCTGTTATTACATGAACGGGACAAAATGAATTCCAGCTGGGAGGTTCCCTTGTCTGATCTTGGAATGAAACAGATATTGCAGGAGAAGAGTATCTTTGTTTTTGGTTTTTTCAGGTTGGTTGTATCTATTGATATGGTTCCAAGTGTTTTTGATATACAGGTTCTTGGAGGGGTATAGATCAATGACCCATCTTTTGGTGTAACAAAAGCAAAACCTAACCCTGTGTCACATTCAAAAATAATATTATCCGGTTGCTTAAAACATGTGCTGCAACGGATTATTTTTTCAGATTGAGAATCCTTTACCGATTCGGCCAAATCTTTTACCTGTTTAACAGTATCTTTTATGGTTTCAAAAGATCCGATGTTTTCTTTTTTATCCATATCCGGAGTACTGTTTTTATTTTCCTTATCATAAGCGGTATTTATAGTTTTATCAGGGTTTTCAGGTTCTTTATCATGTAAATGGCTTCCGGACTCAAAGTCGCTTAAATAGTAATCATCTTTATCAACAGGATAAAACATGTCCGATGAACTGCATTCATGATTCGATAAAGTATTCGACGAGTTATCTTCATGATCCGATAAAGTGTCCGATGAGCTGTCATCAGATACAGATAAAGAATAATTGACATCGTATTCTTCCTTGACGATAGTATTCTCTGCCGGTTTTTGAGGTTCTCGGTAGGGGAATAAACAATCGGCCACATAAAGCCAGCCTCTGTAATTCTCAAAATGATTTTCCCACATTTCGTCAAAATTTATCCGAGTCGCTTTCATGCGCAGGCACCTCTTGCATTAAGGTTCTATATAAAGTATTTTATGCATGAATGAAATAAATGCTATCAGACAGACCCGGGAAGGAAAAGGGTAAAGACATGAAGAGTAGAATTCTTCATGTCTTTACTTTGAGTTAGAATTAATGACCCTGAGCAAAAGCTGCAATTTGACAGTTGGTAACACAGATAGAAGCATCTTTTACAAAAATAGGCCTGCACTTTACAATATATGTGCAACAACCGGAACAAGCGCTGCAATCGCAATAATCGAAGCAGAAGGATTTTGCGAATGTGTCGTTTTCTTCAATTTGATAGTTCCAGGTGCCAACGACGCATTCGGGGAAATCTTTGCAGCATCTTACCAGATCAAACTCCAACTGAGCTTTACCAGTATTATCGGGTATGAAATGAATAATACTGGAGAATTCAATTTTGATCTTCGGTTTGCACAGGCAGGATGTATCAAGTGTTACATTTGCAACTGTTTTAGGGGTGCAGATACAGCATGCGTTTTCTTGGGTACTGCTGCAATTAGCAGTAAAAGTGAATCCACCGCCGTTACCGCATTCGAATATTATTGGCTTTGGAAGAGGATGCCCGGAGTCATTGCACTTTGCGCAATCGTGGTCACGGTCACGGTCGCGATCGTAATTATCTTTCTTATCCTTGTCGAATTCTGGCATTTTATTACCTCTAATGGTTTGTCCTAGTTTATATTATTCGTAATGGCAGAATCAGGTGACAAGTTTTAAGAAGTTTATTGCATAAGTTAAAATCAAATCCTGGAAAAGGATCCGGCGACTAAAAAAATCAAAAGTACTATACTGTTAAACAATAAAAGGGGACTGCCACAAAACATGAATAGTGCGGGCGACCATTAGTTTTGAGGCAGCCCTTATATATAAAAGTACTAGTAGTACTATCTGTGTTTTTCAGCGTAATCTGCCAGTACTTTCTTGAATAATTCAACAGTTTCCAGAGCATCGTCCAGTTCATCTTTAAGCCTAGTGTTTTCGGCTTCCAAAGCTAGTATCCGGATCGACTCATTTTCATCTCTTTCCTTTCTCTCTTTTTTACGGGCGCTGTCTAAAAAACCTGCCATCTTATCTGCGGTCCAGGGTGCCCTTTTTATATCAGCTCCTTTTGCAACAAATTTCTCATTACTGTACTCATTAAATATCCCACGCTTAACATAATGCGTGTGCAACAGCTCATGGGCTTTGTGACTGTTGGGCGATCCCAGAAATTCTTCATACAGGCTTATTATGTAAGGATTCTCATGAGACTTTCTATAGACTTTGCTTTCATCCTCGCTATACAGTCCCTTAAGTCTTTTTATCTGTACATCCGGATCTTTGGATCTGGGTTGACCGCCTCCCATCATACAGCCTCCCGGGCAGCCCATAACTTCAATGAAATGATAAGGAGATTTGCCGGCTGCCACTTCTTTCAAAAGCTGATTGGCACCCTTTAAGCCGCTGGTTACCGCCACTTTGATTTCAATGCCATCAAGGAAACTGTACTCTTCCAGTGGATCCTCAATCAGTATACTTGCCTCCTTGACCTGATCCAGTCCTACTATCGGGGTCACATGCAGACCGTCAAATGGCAGTTCCCTGCCGGTAACAATTTCATATACCGTTCTTAAAGCGGCTTCCATTACGCCACCGGTAAGACCGAAAATGTCGGCTGCTCCGGTCGACATGCCTAATGGATTGTCAAATTCGCTGTCCTCAAGATTTCTGAAATCTATTCCGGCTTCTCTTATCATGGAGGCCAGCTCTCTGGTGGTAAGAACCGCATCAACATTCGAGAGGCCGTCGTTCTTCATCTCGGCTCTGCGAATTTCAGTCTTTTTGGCTGTACAGGGCATAATGGATACAACGAATATGTCTTTGGGGTCTACATTGATTTTTTTCGCATAATAGGATTTTACAAGAGCCCCCAACATGGTGTGAGGAGATTTGCAGGTAGAAAGATGATCAAGCTCATTCGGGAAAGTATGTTCAACATATTTTATCCATCCTGGGCTGCAGCTGGTTATCATGGGCAGTACCGCTCCTCTTCCGGTAAGTGCATTTTTAACCCTGGTCAGAAGCTCATTTCCTTCCTCGATAATAGTTAAATCGGCGGCAAAATTAGTGTCAAACACATCATCAAAACCAAGCTCCCGCAACGATGCGGCAAGCTTACCAGTAACCCTTTCTCCGCACTCATATCCGAATTCCTCTCCTATGGCTACACGTACTGCCGGAGCTACCTGGACCACCACACGTTTATTTTTATCGTTGATGGCTTCCCAGACTTCCTGGATCGAATCAGTTTCTTTCAGAGCCCCTACCGGACATACTACCGTGCATTGGCCGCAGTAAGCACAGTTTAGAGTACCGATGGGAAGATCCATAGCTGGTCCGATAACTGTATCAAAACCTCTGTTTTGTGCGTTAAGAATACCAACACCCTGGATTTCATTGCATACAGTTACGCATCTTCTGCAAAGGACGCATTTTGACATATCCCTTGTTATGGAAACCGAACTGTCGGTAAAACATGCTGAACGTGCTCCGTCAAACCGGGTCTCCTCGATTCCGAGAGTACGGCCCAATTCCTGAAGCTCGCAGTTTTGATTTCTTTTGCAGCGTAAACAGTCTTTCGAATGATCCGACAGCAAAAGTTCATACAGTACTTTTCTCGCTTTTCTTACTCTGGCTGAATTTGTGTGAACCACCATGCCCTCGGTAACTTTTGTAATACATGAGGCTTGCAGAGTTTTTGCCCCTTCCACTTCGACTACGCAAATCCTGCAGGATCCGAATTCATGAACACCCTCCAGGTAACACAGATGAGGTATATTTATTCCATTATTTTTAGCGGCTTCAAGAATGGTACTGTTTTCTTCGGCGGAGATCTTTTTTCCATTTATGGTCAAGTTAATCATAAAACTACCTCCTATCACAGTGTAAGCAGCGCATGGATTCTGCGATGGCGTTAAGTTTATGGAATCCCAGCACAACTTCGCTATCCAGGTCCATTCGTTTATCAACAGGCAGCATGTCAAGCGGGAATCTTTTCAGCGCTACTATCTCATCTTCGTCAAAGGTATCAGGAATATCGATTTTAGGACCCTTGTTCAGTTTTCCTTTGCCTCCCAGATAAAGATCTATGGAAATTGCAGCTTTCTTACCGTCAGCAATGGCGGCTATCACGGTATCGGGGCCTCTGGCTACGTCTCCTCCCGCGAATACCCCTTCCATCGTCGTCATTAATGTCTCTTCATCAATGATGAATGTTCCCCAGGAGGTTATCCCGATCTCTTCTTTTTTAATGAACGGCAAATCCGCGTATTGGCTTACGGCAGGGATAACGTTGTCTACTTCCAGTATGAAGTTGGATCCAGGAATGGGAATGGATTTTCTTCTGCCGGTACGATCAAATTCTCCCAACTTCATTTTTATACATTCTACTTTCGCTACTGAACCGTCTTTACCCTTGATAAACCTTACCGGGCTCACCAGTTCCATGATTTCAACACCTTCGGCAATAGCCTCATGGATCTCCGATTCATAAGCCGGCATAGCGTCAATGGTTCTTCTGTAAAGTATGATGACCTTTTTGGCGCCAAGTCTTAAGGCAGTTCTGGCTGAGTCAATGGCCGTATTCCCGCCGCCGATAACTACAACGGTGTGTCCAAGCTTTACATTACGCTTCAGATTGACGTCTTTCAAGAAGTTTATGCCATGGATCACGCCTTTTAGCTCCTCGCCCGGTATATTGACTCTCTGAGGTAATTGGGTCCCGGTTGCTACATATATTGCGTCATATCTCTTGCGCAGATCCTGGAAAGCAATGTCTCGGCCAACCTCAGTGTTAAGGATTATATTAACCCCCGCTTGTTTGATAAGCTCGATCTCATGAGCTATTACCTTTTGGGAAAGGCGGTATTCCGGAATACCGAAAGCAAGGACTCCGCCGGCTACAGACTCGGCTTCATAAACATCAACATCATATCCGATGCGGACAAGATAGTAACCACAGGTCAGACCTGAAGCTCCGGCGCCGATAATGGCAACCTTCTTGCCGTTTTTCGGGAAAATGATATCCTCATTGAAGGGTTTTTCGTTCTTATATGCGTAATCGGCTACAAATCGCTTTAAATCGCATATGGCAACCGCTTCATCCAAAGTTCTGCGTCTGCATTTGGATTCGCAGGGTCTGGTACAGATTCGTCCGCATACGGCCGGGAAAGGATTTTCCTGTCTTATTAAATTATACGCATCGATAAATCTTCCTGCCGTTATCAATGATATATAGCCCGGAACATTGACATTTGCAGGACAGGTATTTTCACAGGGGGATATAAATAATTCCGAACAGACACCGGCACGGCAGTATTTCTTTTTTATATGTTCCTCATATTCATTCCTGAAATATCTTATGGTGCTCAGGACCGGGTTAGGCGCTGATTGTCCCAAACCGCACATGGCAGTATCCTTTATGGTGTAGCCCAACTCTTCCAGCCGTTCAATATCGCCTTCTTCACCTTCGCCCTGGGTTATCCGCTCAAGTATTTCAAGCATTCTTTTGGTCCCAAGGCGGCATGCCACACATTTTCCGCAGGATTCATCCTGAATAAAATCCATAAAGTATCTGGCGGTATCCACCATACAGGTATCTTCATTCATGGCTATAAGTCCGCCGGAACCCATTATAGCGCCCAATTTTGTAATAGATTCATAATCTGTACTGACATTAAGATTCTCCTGAGTAATGCATCCTCCTGAAGGCCCGCCGATTTGCGCTGCCTTAAACTTCTTTTTGTCCCTCATGCCTCCGCCGATTTTGAACAGTATATCACCAAGAGGCGTTCCGATAGGTACTTCAGCTATTCCGGAATTGACCAGATCCCCTGCTAAAGCGAATACCTTGGTTCCTTTGCTGGTTTCTGTGCCGTATTGACTGAACCATTTGCTGCCGTTAAGGATAATAGCAGGTATACATGCAATTGTCTCTACATTGTTGATAATGGTAGGACATCCGAAAAGTCCCTTTTGAAAAGGCAGGGGAGGCTTCTGACGAGGTTCTCCTCTCTGTCCCTCGATTGAATTCATAAGAGCGGTTTCTTCGCCGCATACAAAGGCTCCGGCACCGATCCTGATTTCCAGATCAAAGGAAAACTCAGTGCCAAATAGCTTACAGCCCAATAATCCACGCTGACGCGCATCTTCAATGGCTTTTGACAGCCGTTCGACCGCAATGGGATATTCGGCTCTGATGTAAACGTATCCCATATTTGCGCCGATTGCATATCCGCCGATTATCATGCCTTCGATTATGGAATGAGGATCACCTTCGATTATGCTTCTGTCCATAAATGCGCCCGGGTCCCCTTCATCAGCGTTGCAGACGATATATTTTTTATTGGCTTTTGCTTTCAGTCCTGCTTCCCATTTGATACCGGTAGGGAATCCCGCACCACCGCGGCCTTTGATACCTGATTTTTTTACTTCTTCCACTACTTCTTCAGGAGTTTTTTGCGTAATGACTTTATATGCGGCAAAATAACCGTCATGAGCTATGTAGGCGTCTATACTGTCATGTTCGATAATTCCGCAATTTCGCAGGGCAATTTTAACCTGATCTTTGAAAAATTCGATTTCATCTATTTTTGGAACATGCTTATTTAAAGATTTGTCATAGTAGGTGTTTTCAATCAGAATCTGTCCGCCGGCAAGATGGCTTTCTACAATATTTGCGGCGCTTTCAGGGGTCAATTCGGTATAAAATGTTCTATCGGGAAGTACCAGCATTACCGGTCCGACTGCGCAGATTCCCATACATCCGGTTTCATATACTAAGACATCCTTTTCCAAATCATATTTTTTTATTTCTCCCAGGACAGCTTTTTTTACTTCGGCGCAGTTTGAAGAAATACAGCCGGCGCCGCCGCAAATCAATACCTGATATCTATACTTATTTGTATTTTGAATATATTTGTTTTTAATCTGTTCTAGGTCATGAATGGTGCTGATGGTTTTGCTCATTTAAAAATCACCTCCCCAATCCTAATACTGAGACAGGATGGATTCCAGTTTGTTGGCATTAACCTGTTTATAGACAACATTATCGATCATCATTGCAGGCGCAAGACCGCAAGCCCCGATGCAGCGTGCTATCTCAAAGGTAAAACGACCGTCTTTGGTGGTTTCACCTATACCTACACCCAGAATTTCAGATAATTTTTCAATGATTTTCTTCCCGCCCCTTACATAACAGGCAGTTCCAAGACAAACCCTTATCGTATGCTGCCCCCTGGGTTTGGTGGAAAAGAAGGAATAGAATGAAACTACCCCAGATACCTCTGAAAGAGGGATGTCTAAAGATTTTGCTATGTATTGCTGCAAGTCAAGAGGGAGGTGGCCGTAGATTTCCTGTGCAAGATGAAGAATTTGAATTAAGCTTCCTTTTTTGTCCTTATATAGGTCAATCACTTTTTCAATTTCGCTGTATCTAGTTGTTTTTTCCGTTGGGTTACATGTGCAGAAGCCGATGTTATTACTCATTGTAAAACCTCCTTTGTTTTGCTGTTAAAAAATTAACTAAAAATGCTAAAAAAATATTTTACGCTTGTCTGGCATTTGATGATTATGAGATAAAACAAGCAAATATGAATAGAAAACAAAGAAGTATAATGAAAGGGTATTCCGTAGGAAGCAGCCGTAAAAAAACACTTGAAGCATTTTTATTGACGGACAAATCCTGTAGAATTTTTGAACCCAAAGGATGAAAATGAAACAGCGACTACGCGATAATTACTTATACCTGCTTAAAATGACCCTATATAGGTTACTATGAAATCGAAAAATGTATATTTTTATTATAACAGGAATTATATGATAATTACTATAGAAATATAGAAATTTGTATAACCTGGTTTAAATAAACCAGGAGTATGGTATGCAATAAGAAGTCCGGAGCCAAAGGATGCTTTTTAGAATTTATTGGAATCTATATCAAAGTTTATTATAATAAAACTGGAATAAATTAGGGGTTCATATGGAAGTAAGAAAAGCAACAATTGATGATGTTCATGATATCAGCCGTATCCATGCTTTAAGCTGGAAGTCTGCCTATAAAGGAATTGTTCCGCAGGCTTATTTGGATGAACTTAAAGAGAATTTTTGGGTACCGGCTTTTACTGAGTGGATAAAAAATAATGTTTTAACGGTACAAGAAGTATTAGATAACGGGAATGCGGTGGGCTGTGTTGCATACGGGAAGTCCAGGGACAATAATAAGCCTGACTGGGGTGAAATTGTTTCAATATACCTTCTGCCTCAATATTTTGGCAAAGGATTCGGCAATAGGCTAATGGAAACCGCTTTGTCTGATTTAAAAAGAACAGGATATAAATACATTTACTTATGGGTACTAAAAGATAATCATCGAGCAAGGTGTTTTTATGAAAAAAAACATTTTAAATGCAGTAATGAAGAATGTACTTGCGAAATTATGGAAGTAAAGCTAACGGAGGTTCGCTACGTTTATACATTTGAGTGAATGCATGAGTGTCCACATATAAAAAACGAAGGTTTCTGGAATAAGTAATGGTTTAATATCTGAAGAAGGGTCATGATATATGAAAAAGGCTTTAATTATTGTTTTATCTGTAATACTGATTGCCGCTGTTTTTTACGGGATTTGGGGCAGAGATTTATATTATAACTTTAGGGATAAAAAGTATTGGGCAGAACTGTCATCTAAGATTTCAGCAGATCAAATAGAGGAAGTATCACTGGATTATAAGGTTATCCTTGATGGCGATGAATTAAAGAAATTCATAACAGATTTGAAAACGGCCGAATTCTACAGGAGCAACTGGAGAAAACACGGTCCCACCGGCCCTATAATAACAATAAAGTTTAAGGATGGTACAAGCCAGCACTTTCAATATTGGGGAAAAGGCATCTTTGAAACATACTTTGATAAAGGGCAGTTTTTGATTCGCAATATAGAATTGGACACTATCTTAGAAAAGTATGATATAAAATTAATATAGTGTAACGGTACCAATATTTCTCGAAAGGAAGGAAAAATTTGATAAAATGACTTATTGTGCTTATTTTAAAATAAAGTATCTTCTGAATGACAAAAGTTATATTCCCTATGCCAAAAGCTATGATTTTTGGAAAGCTATGATTCAAAAGATGTCCCGAAAAGCAACAGAATTTGAATTACGTTGTTGGGAGGATGAAGAGGCGGCTATTGAAACAGGTGAAAAGTTCGGAAAACGTGTCGATAATTTTGAAACTAAAGAAATAGTATATCAGGGAAAAGTAACCAAAGAATTTATAACAGAGATTTTAAACAATTATTTGACCGGGGAAAAAAGATTAAAATGGTTTAGTATATTCTTTAAGACTGATAAAATAATATTTTCCAGTGAGCATTATGGTACGGAAATCATAATGCGTCATATAAATGATGAGGAAATCGACGAGGTCAAAAAATATCCGGAGCTGTTTCAAGAAATCGATTTTGTACATATTTGGGAAGAAAACATCTAAGAGTGTTCTCTTGTTGAGGCTTTATTTTAATTAGCTAAATCTTACTTAAGATTGACTTTTCGATTTACGTTCTCAAGGTTTAAATTGGATATTTAATAAATAATTTTTTATACAAAAAAATTGAATATTATTAATTACTCTGGTATAATTATGCAATCATTAACACAATAAGGGGAGAAGAGCTATGAGCGGAGAAAGAGTACAAATCTTCGTTGCCATGTGTATTTATATGGCAGTAGTAATCGGAATAGGATTATATTATTTTAAACGTGCAGGTGCAAGCAGTGATAACTTCATCATTGGAGGCAGGTCTTTAGGTCCCTGGGTTACTGCAATGGGAGCGGAAGCCTCAGATATGAGCGGCTGGCTTCTTATGGGACTGCCCGGAGTAGCATACTGGTTTGGTTTAAGCGATGCAATATGGACGGCTATCGGGTTACTTATAGGTACATATTTGAATTGGCTCTTTGTTGCTAGAAGACTTCGCGGATACTCTGTAATAGCATCTGATTCTATTACAATTCCTGACTTTTTCAGTAACAGATTTAAGGAGAAGAACAAAATTATCGCAACAATTGCTGCGTTGTTCATTCTAATATTCTTCTCAGTCTATGCCGCCAGCTGTTTTGTTACGGTTGGTAAACTCTTCAGCAGATTATTTGCGACAAAATATATTTATATGATGATTGCCGGCGCATTATTTGTTGTTTTCTATACATTTATAGGCGGATTTTTGGCTGAGAGCGCTTCCGATTTTCTACAGGGAGTTGTTATGATAATTTCTCTGGTGGTTGTACTGGGAACGGGTATATCTATTGCCGGAGGAATTTCAGCTGTCATTAACAACGCAAAATCTATCCCGGGATTCCTGGAGTTTTTCGGTATCGCTCAACCTACACTTGTAGACGGAGTTCAACAGCTGGATGCTGCAGGAAAGCCAATGTTCGGAGAGGCCGGAGCATATGGATTCTTAACGGTTATTTCTACTATGTCATGGGGACTGGGGTATTTCGGAATGCCTCAGGTATTGATGAAATTTATGGCTATTAAAGAACCTCAGCAGCTTAAACTGTCAAGAAGAGTCGCGACGATTTGGTGTGCCATTTCTCTGGTTGCCGCTGTAGCTATAGGTATAATCGGCAGAATAATATATCCGGATGCTCTTTTAACTCAAAGCGATTCAGAAAGTATATTTATTCTTATGTCAATGGACTTTTTCATGCCGATATTTGCAGGATTTGTAATGGCTGGTATCCTTGCGGCAACGATCAGTTCATCTGACTCTTATTTGCTGATTGCCGCCACTGCCTTTTCAAAAAGTATATACCACGGAATCATGAAAAAAGATGCCAACGACAAACAGGTACTTACCATGTCAAGATTAACTCTGGTGGTTATATCCATTATTGCTATGATTATAGCAACAGATGAGAACAGCGTTATATTTAAAGTTGTATCCTTCGCCTGGGCGGGCTTCGGCGCCACTTTCGGTCCACTGATGCTGTTCTCGCTGTTCTGGAAGAGAACAACCAGAGCAGGAGCTATCGCAGGAATGGTGTCCGGTGGTACGATGGTATTTATATGGAAGCTGCTGATTAAGCCTCTCGGAGGCGTTTTCGGAATATACGAACTGCTTCCGGCATTTATCATATCCTGCATAGTAATAGTCATTGCTTCTCTGTTATCAGAAGAACCGTCATCTGAAGTTATTGAGGAGTTTGAATTGGCTAAGAATTATAATAATTAGTTAGATTAAGCGTAATATAATTTTTAACAGGTCATTCTAAATGAGCCCGGAGTATCCGTAATAAGTTAACTCCGGGCTTTAACTATTAATAGTCCATTATTTATTTGTACCTTTGGAGACGAAATCCATATTTTTACAGAATAAAAAACGATAGTATCAAGAGTTCAGGTTTAAGTAACTTTAGAATCCTTATTAACATAACCTGAGTATAGACGGATATTCGGGTGATGATTAATATGGATCAGTTTTATCATGGGACAATTATACATACCGTTCAGCCAAATGACAACCTATACTGGATAGCCCGGCGTTATGATACGACAGTTGAGGCTATTATTGCCGCCAATCCCGGTGTTAATTTAAATACGCTTTATATAGGTCAGAGAATAAATATTTGGCCTGGTTATGACGGTCCTTACCGATACTACTCCGCGGAATGCATAACACAGGCTGAATTTAATCTGAGCAATAATTTAAGACTACTATGGGAGCAACATATTACCTGGACCAGACTTGCAATTATAAGTTTGGTATTTAATTTGCCTGATGTAGATCTTGTAACCCAAAGACTGCTTAGAAATCCAAGTGATTTTGAAGAAGCACTTGTACCTTTTTATGGGAATCAGGTTGCTGCAAGATTTTCTGCTCTTTTGAGAGATCATCTGGTCATTGCGGTCGATCTCGTAAACGCTGCAAAGGCAGGGGATAATAATGCAGCGATCGAGGCAGAAAGAATTTGGTATAATAACGCAAGAGAAATTGCAGCCTTATTATCCGGAATAAATCCTTACTGGTCAAGGCAGGAATGGGAAGAAATGCTGTTTGAACATCTTGCTTTGGTAAAAAACGAGGCGGTATTCATGCTTACAGGCGATTTTCAAAAAGGAATAGATCTTTATGAGGATATGGAACGAAATGCAATGAGAATGGCTGATGTTATGACTGACGGAATAGTAAATCAATTTCCGGATCGTTTCAGATAAAAACCTGAATTTATGAAAAAGGAGATTTTGCACCAAACCTGACATGACGTCAAAATTTACCTGATTACTTTTATGTCTGATACAAAAGCTATATATGAAAAAACCATGCATTGAAATTTCGGAGGAAGACATGAAAGTAAAAGATATAATGACAAAAAATGTTGCCTGTGTTAATCCTGAATCAAAAGTAGTAGAAGCAGCCCAGTTAATGCAGAAACATAATGTGGGCTCTATACCGGTAGTTGACCGGTCGGGGATCGTAGGGATAGTGACCGACAGGGATATTATCGTAAGGAACATAGCGCATGGCAAGAACCCCAGCGATACACCTGTAAGAGATGTAATGACAGGTCAGGTCATTACTGCTACGCCGGATATGGAAGTTGATGAGATTACAAAACTGATGTCGGAAAAACAAATAAGAAGAGTTCCGGTGGTAGAGAATAATATGGTTGTCGGAATGCTATCCCTGGGCGATTTGGCTACAGATAACCGCTTTACGATGGAAGCTTCCGAAGCTCTTTCAGAAATCTCCAAACAAAAGTGAACAGTGAGAAAAAAGAACTATTTCAAATGTTGATTTTGAAATAGTTCTTTTTTAATGCTTTACCGGAATCCAACCGTTTTTATAAAAGTCCATCCGAAAAGATTACATACAGTCTTAACATTACAAGAATATTCCCGTCGTATTTTGGCGGAAGTATTCTATATGCTGTGTTACTGTGAAAACAACCAATTGGTCATTACTTTTTCAGTTCCTGTTTACCTGTGACCTTGCTGGTGGCATCCATTTTAAATGTTGATTGCGCTTCCTCGCTGGTAAAATAGACATTTCCTTCTACTGTCGTATCTACCAGCTGAAAATTCTTTGCAGAAACATAAAGATCTCCTTTAAAGGTACCGCTTTGAATTCTTGCTTCAGGGCTTTTTATTGTAAGCTTGGGGGCAGTTAATGTATACCTTGCCGTAACTTTTCTGTTCTCATCCTGCTCATAAAGCGCTATTTTTCTTTGGATTACGTCTTTACCGTTTTCATCCTTTTTACCGTTTGTAAATTCACCTTCCAGGACCAGTTCCTTGTCAAAGGTTAAATCAGTCAACAGGCAGATTATCCAGGTTCCATCTTTGCTGATAGCCTTTTCAAATGCCTCGTTGGTATTTACAATCGAAGGCGTGGTCTTTGCATCCTGACCTGCGGTGGCAGCAGGGCTTCCCGAAGGACTCCCGCCAGGACTTGAGGTGGCACCGGATGTAGGTGCAGGGGTCTTGGTAGGCTGAGGTGAAGGAGTTACCTTTCCGCAGCCAACAAGCAGGGCGACAAACAGGATAGATAATAAAAGAAATAATGAAATTATTGGTTTTGTACTTGAAATTTTCTTCATATACAGCTCCTCCTAAAATTTTGAGTTGTTATTAACATTATTTCCTGTTTGCAAAAATTCACTCATGAGGGTAACGACAATAATAAAAAAATTTAATGAGGAAAAGCTATTAAGAACATGACATTATAATCGCCGGGAATGAAGAATATGAATTCAGTATATTCGGATAAACATAATAAGCGGGTAAGGCTTATATTCAACCCTGCTTCAGGGATAGCGAGAAAATCATCATTGCAGTTACTGGACATAATAAAAGAACTGCAGGCATGGCAATTTCTACCCGAACCTTTTATAACCGAACCGGATACCAATTATGATGTATTGGTTTCAGATGCCCTGGCACAAGGCATCAGCATGTTTGTGGTTTGCGGAGGAGATGGTACGGTTTCGAATGTTGCCAGAGCGATTCTGGGGAAGAATGCGGTAATGGGAATAATCCCGACGGGAACCCAGAATAATGTGGCATTAAGTCTGGGTATTCCTTTTGATATACCATCTGCCATTGCACTGCTGAGAACCGGCAGAAGCATAAGAACTGATATGGGAAAAGTAACCTGCGGCGAGAAAACCATACCTTTTCTGGAGATATGTTCAGTTGGCTTGTTTTCAGCTTTATTCCAGTCAGGGGACGAGATCCAGCATGGAGATATAACCAGGATAGGCGACTTTTTGAAAACCCTTGCTTCGTCGAATCCGTCAAAAATAAGCCTTTTGCTGGATAATAAGCACGAGATCACAGAAGAGGGGCATGCGGTACTTGTGTCAAATATGCCATATATCGGCCGCAACTATAGGACGGGAGATGATAACTCCTATGCCGATGGAATGCTTGATGTATTATTATGTACTGATATACCCAAACTTGATTTAATGGTAGGTTATATACTGAAAAGATTTGAGACGGCTAATTCAGAAACCCCATTTATTAAGCGCTACAAAGTACGCAATCTTATTATTGAGACAAACCCTCCCATGCCTGTCATGGTTGACGGTGTGGCATGCAAAGAAGGTCCAATCAGAATCGGAATATATCGCCGTGCTTTAACGATACTGGCAGGGTCAAGAAAAACCGCCATTTCCGCAAAAGTGGGGGATAACTTTGAAACACACAAATAATGAAACATGGGAAGATGTCCGGCTGCCTGAACTTCAAATTCATTGGTTGTGGAAAAAACTTATTAATTGGGTAAGCCGCGTAAACTATATTTACTGGGTCATACTCACAGTCATTTTATTGGCCCTGGCTTTTGTGCTTATTCCTGACAGTGTGCTGAACCGGTTCTGGGCTCTGATCAAAGCGCAAAAAGTATTGGTCAGTCTTATTCTGATATTCTGTATCACTGCGTTGTCCCTGATTTGGAAAAAAGGCCAAAGTATCGACGTCTATGTGTTCATGTTTTTAAACAGGCGGGGAAACCGGCCTAAATGGATAGATCAGGCTATGCTTGGAGCGACACAGCTTGGACACGGTTTCTTTGCTATTGCCATGGCGGCTGCTTTTTATTTTTGGGTAGACCATTTATTGTCGTATGAGCTTATTCTGGGGACCCTGACATTATGGCTTGTTGTTGAGCTTGTGAAAATATTGATACGGCGAAAGCGCCCCTATAGCAAACTAAGTGATATCCGGATTGTCGGGGACAGGGCAAGAGGGCATTCGTTTCCCAGCGGTCATACCAGTCAGGCTTTTTTCCTTGCTACCATGCTTTATCAACATTTCAATCCGGGAATTATCGGAGCGCTGATCCTTTATGCTATTGCTGTATTGGTAGGGATAACGCGTATTTATGTGGGTATGCATTACCCCCGGGATGTTATTGCAGGATCTGTTTTAGGTTCTGCTTGGGGATTACTGGGGACGATAATAAACAGCTATATTAGATACTAGAAGTATACCACAGGGACGGATAAAATGGCCCGTAATTACCGGGGGATATTTAACTAGAAGAATTGCCCCAATGATCAACATAATAGGCGATAATAGGCGGGTGCAAGGTTTCTCATAGAGATAAGCCGATTTGCTTCGAAGGAAAGACTACCAAGTGGTAACATAAATGAATTGTATGAGCGACCCGTGAGATGAAGACCTCTCGGCCGGGACATGACGGAGAGAAAGCGGAGGAATGTCATAAAACGGCGATATTGATATTGTAGACCTGGGTGCTTAAAGGCGTTCGAGATGAGATCCTTGCGCCCGCCGATTTGTTAATATGTAAGAGGAGGTACAAGGTTTCTAATCGAGATAAGCCGATTTGCATAGAAGGAAAAAATTATTTGAAAAAAGTTATTGACATTGACGTTACGTAAAGGTGTACATTGGTTATGCAAGGAGTTGACATATATGGAGTACACAGTGCAGAAATTAGGAAAACTGGCCGGTATCAGCACCCGAACACTGAGATATTATCATGAAATAGGGATCCTTAAGCCGGCAAGAATCAGTTCGTCAGGGTATCGGATATACGGGCAGAAGGAGATTGACCTTTTACAGCAAATTCTCTTTTACAGGGAATTGGGGGTAAGCCTGGAAAATATAAAAAAAATCATTCAGTCCCCCTCTTTTGACAGTGTAGAAGCACTGAGACAACACCATATTAAACTTCTGGAGAAAAAGGAGCAATTGGAGGCATTGATTAGAAATGTCGAAAAGTCTATTGCTATGGCAGAAGGGAGAATTAAAATGACAGATCAGGAGAAATTTGAAGGCTTTAAGCAAAAGCTTATTGATGAAAACGAGGCAAAATACGGGAAAGAAGTCAGAGAAAAATATGGCGACGAGGAAGTTGAAAAATCCAATGCCCGATTAAAAAACATGAGTAAAGAGGATTTTGAAAAAATGCAGGCTCTGTCGGCAGAGATTGATGAAACATTGGCCAAAGCTTTTGAAACCGGTGATCCGGCAGGTCCCCTCGGTCAGAAAGTCGCAGAACTTCATAAAGAATGGATCAGCATGTGGTGGAACCATTATGACAGGGAAGCACATGCGGGACTTGCCCAAATGTATGTAGACGACGAAAGATTTAAGGCTTATTATGATAAGAAGCAGCCAGGGAGAGCCGAATTTTTGAGAGATGCTATTTTAATCTACACAGGTATGAAGGAATAAGGAGATTATCTTGAGCAAAGCAAAAGTAACTGCAATAGGGATTATTATACTGTTAGCCCTTTCATGTTTGATAATGTATTATGTTGAAACCTCATTCAATGGATACTTGGTAAAATCTCTATGGAAGTTAGGGGCTTTTGCTTTGCTCCCTCTGATTTACAGCTGTTTTGACAGAAATGTAGCTATAAAAGACTTTTTTAATTTTGTCTCAAAAAAACAAATTATAATATCACTTTCATTGGGAGCCGCAGTGTATGCCTTTATATTCTGCGGCTACCTTGCATTTGCCAACTTTATCGATCTTGATAATATTGCTGAATTACTGTCCGAAAATGTTAATATAAACAGAGACAATTTTATTTTTGTAGCCCTTTATATATCTTTTATTAATTCTCTGCTGGAAGAATTCTTTTTCCGCGGATTCGGATTTCTGTCATTAAGAAAAGTTCTTCCCCCCGTCTTGGCATATATAATAAGCGCACTTGCGTTTTCCCTCTATCATGTTGCAATCCTGACCGGCTGGTTTAGGCCATGGATGTTTATTTTAATTATTTCAGGGCTTTTTGTTGTGGGGTTATTCTTCAATTGGCTGAACAAAAAGAGTAATAATATTTATAATTCCTGGCTTGTTCACATGTTCGCCAATTTCGGCATAAATACAGTGGGGTTCATAATGTTTGGAATTATATAAGAGAGGTTCGTCTTAAAAGGAATATATTTAATAAATTGCTATGCCCGATGCTATATTATGTTATAATATTTTTGTTATTTTAATTATTATGAAAATAGAATTCAGTTGATATACAGGATGGATGAATTGCCTATGGATAAATCTCTTTATTCATGTAATGCTTGTCAGCATAAACTCTGCGCCGGGCGTGTATCATTGTTTACTTCACTGGATACCGATCAATTAATGCAGGTTATGAAGCTTATTGTTCATAAGGAATACAAAAAAGGAGAATTGCTGCTCTATGAGGGTGAAGTCAGGAATGACCTGGTAGTTATTAACAAGGGTCAGGTGAAAGCTTTCAGAAATACCGTAGACGGTAAGGAACAAATCCTGTATATATTTTCTGAAGGAGACTTTTTCGGGGAAAAGAATCTTCTGAGAGACCAGGCGTCGAATTATGCAGTGGAAGCTTTGGAGGAGACGCATGTTTGCATCATACATAAGGGCGATTTTCAGAATTTGGTCAAACAGTATCCGGATATAGGTCTGAAAGTAATGGAGGTATTGTGCCAAAGGCTAGATCGTCTGGAAAATACGGTTGAAAACATGGGAACTCGTACCGTAAGCGCAAGGATAAGCTCGGTATTGTTGGAATTTGCCGAAAAATTCGGAAAAGAAAGCCCTCAAGGAATTATTATAGATCTGCCTTTAAGCCGGGAGGGAATTGCTAATTATATTGGGCTCACAAGAGAGACCGTCAGCAGGAAAATGAGTTCTATGCAGGATGAAGGATTAATCGAAATGATAGGAAATAAAAAAGTTTTGCTGTTGGACAAAGCCGCTCTGGAAAAGTCTGTTGAATAAAACGATTATATGTGAAATTATTAAAACTTATGGAAAACGTGAACCAGGTCACAGTTAAAGGCCTGGTTTTGTTTTATCTTAGAATAAACAGAGTAATATTTGGTTAAAAGAATAAAAATAAGGCAGACTAGCTGTAGTCTTCCTGGTTATTGCAAAGGATGATGTTTATGTCAAAGGTTATTGATCTTAAAAAATCAGTATACGAACTAATCAAACAATACCCTGAAATAGCTGATATTATGAAGAGCATAGGGTTCGAAAGCATATCAGACCCTCTGATGGTAAATACTGCAGGAAGATATATGACAATACCAAAAGGAGCGGTACTGAAAAAAATCAACCTGGATACAGTCATAAAAGAGTTTGAAACTAAAGGCTTTACCGTAATTAAAGGAGGTACTGAAAATGAGTGAAATAATTAATAACAGGGAGTATCGGCAAAAGGTTCTGAAGGAGATTATCAAGGAGCTTCATAACGGAAAAGCTGTAGACGAAGTAAAAGCGAAGTTCGAAGAGTTGATCAAGGGAATATCCACTTCCGAAATCTCAGAAATGGAAGCAGCATTGATTGCCGAGGGAATGCCGGTGGAAGAAATCCAGCGTCTCTGCGATGTTCATGCTGAAGTATTCAAGGGCTCTATAGAAGAGATCCATAAGCCTCAAAAACCGCAGGAGATCCCAGGGCACCCCGTTCATACTTTTATCAAGGAGAATAAAGCAGTAAGCGAGCTTATGGAAGACATCCAAAAGGATATTGACGCTTACAAATCAGATGCGTCAAAAAAGAAAGCCAAAAAGATCTTAAATGGCTTTGAAATGCTGCTGGAAATAGACAAGCATTATTTACGAAAAGAAAATCTTTTGTTCCCCTACCTGGAGAAATACGGTATTACCGCTCCGCCGAAAGTTATGTGGGGAGTTGATGATGAAATACGCCAGGAGCTAAAAGAAGTCATTGAAATCCTGGAATCCGATTCGTTTGAAAAAGAGCAACTTATAAAGAAATCCGAGTCGGCTTTAAATCGTGTAAAAGAAATGATTTTCAAAGAAGAAAATATTCTGTTTCCATTGGCAATTGATACATTGTCAGAGGATGAATGGCTTAAAATACAGGAAGAAAGCAAGGACTTCGGCTATACGCTTATAAAGCCCAAAGATAAATGGAAACCTGCAAGGGTGGATGTCGAAGGCAAGATGCTGGATCAGGGTGAAGAACCTTCAAATGAAGGTTATATTGAATTTGACGCGGGATTCATGACACCTGAAGAAATAAATGCAATATTAAACACCGTTCCTTATGATATGACCTTTGTTGATAAAGACGGGGCTGTCAAATATTTCACCATGGGCAAAGACAGGATCTTTCCCCGTCCCAGGACTGTAATAGGCAGACAGGTTAAAAATTGCCATCCGCCGGCAAGCGTGCATGTTGTTGAGAAAATCGTGGAGGATTTCAAGTCGGGCAAAAAAGATCATGAAGACTTCTGGATCCATATGGGACCAAGATATGTATTAATTCGTTATTATGCCGTCAGAAACTCTAAAGGTGAATACCTTGGTACTCTGGAAGTGACTCAGGACATAAGACCGATACAGGAAATAACCGGTGAAAAGCGACTTGTTTCCGAATAAAGCATGGGACAGGCCTTATGATCAGGTATCTTTTGATCATAAGGCCTGTCAGGCAATAAAGGGGAAATATTCTTGCATAATATATCAGGTTCTGGACCTTGTCGTACGCTCTCCGAAAATAAGACTGATTACAAAGAGAGCAATAAATATATAAAATAGAATTTTTGCTATCCCGAACGACAAATTTGCTATCAGCCCAAAACCAAACAAGCCGGCTAAAATCGCCAATACCAAAAAAGTTATTGCCCATTTGATCATAATGATTCCTCCTAAACAATATCTAAAGAGATTTTGTGTATTTCCGGCGATTTATATACTGATTATAAAAAACAGGAATCTTTTTTCAATTTTTAATGATTAAACAGTTATTTTATATGGATTTGGGTATATGTAATTGGATAAGTATTTTGATAATTCTTAAAAGTAATAAATATTGCGCTGAAAGTTAAACTAAGATATAATTATCACCAGGTACTAATTTGGTTAACCTTTTGACAATATATTATAAATGTATGTATATATACACGAAATATATACAAGCATTCTACGAGGTGAAAAAATGGCAACTATTGAAAAAGTGAATGACCTTCACGCAAGAAAAGAACGTCTTAAACAAGGTGGCGGAGAAAAAAAGATCGCAAAACAACATGGAGCGGGAAAGAAAACCGCGAGAGAGAGACTTAACCTGTTATTCGATCCGGGAAGTTTTGTTGAAATCGATGCTTTTGTAGAAGCCAGAGGCATAGATTTTGAGATGCAGAATAAGAAAATTCCGGGGGATGGTGTCATTACCGGCTACGGAACCGTAGACGGACGTCTTGTGTTCGTATCATCTCAGGATTTTACTGTTATCGGCGGTTCCCTTGGTGAAATGCATGCCAAGAAAATCACAAAAGTCATGGATATGGCAATGAAAATGGGAGCCCCGTTTATCAGCATCAATGATTCCGGCGGAGCCCGAATTGAAGAGGGAATAGATGCTTTAGGAGGCTTTGGAGATATCTTTTTCAGAAACACCATAGCTTCCGGAGTTATTCCTCAAATTTCAGTAATATTAGGACCTTGCGCAGGGGGAGCTGTTTATTCTCCGGCAATAACCGACTTTGTATTTATGGTTGACAAAACAAGTCATATGTTTATTACCGGTCCTCAGGTTATAAAAGCCGTAACCGGTGAAGACGTGACTTTTGATACCCTGGGCGGCGCAAAAACTCATAACACCATAAGCGGTGTTGCCCATTTCGAATGTCAGGACGAGGAAAGCTGCTTTGAACAAATTAAGAAACTTATTTCTTATCTGCCCGACAATAATCTAAGCGATCCGGAGGAGATCCCATCTCAGGATGACGTAAACAGAATAGACGCGGAGCTTAATACAATTATTCCCGATGATCCCAATAAACCTTATGATATGTTGGATATAATCGCAAGGGTTACGGACAATGGGGAATTTTTTGAGATTCATAAAGGGTTTGCAAGGAATATTATAGTCGGGTTCTCGCATATCGGCGGTAAAGTGGTTGGAATAGTAGCCAATCAGCCAAATGTAGCAGCCGGAGCGCTGGATGTGGACGCTTCCGACAAAGCTGCCAGATTTGTACGTTTCTGTGATGCTTTCAATATTCCCCTTGTAACATTTACTGATGTTCCCGGATATCTTCCCGGCGTTAAGCAAGAGCATAATGGAATAATCCGTCACGGTGCAAAATTGTTGTATGCCTTCTCTGAAGCTACGGTTCCAAAAATAAATATCATAATCAGAAAAGCATACGGCGGCGCTTATATTGCCATGAACAGCAAACATCTCGGAGCTGATATGGTTATGGCATGGCCTACAGCGGAGATTGCCGTTATGGGTCCGGAGGGAGCTGCCAACATTATATTTAAGAAGGAAATCGGAGAAGCCCAGAATCCTGTTGAATTCAGACAGCAGAAAATCCAGGAGTACCGCGAAAAGTTCTCCAATCCGTATATTGCGGCTGCCAGAGGTTACGTTGACGATGTTATTGAACCTGCTGCAACCCGGCAGCGTATAGCAAGTGCTTTGGATATGCTGGCATCAAAACGTGAAAGCAGGCCTTCAAAAAAACATGGGAATATACCGCTTTAAGGCTGTAAGGAATAATAACGATACTGTTAAGAAAGTCATTGGAGGATTATTGATATGAGAAAATTTATAGTTAATGTTAATGGAAATAGTTACGAAGTTGAAGTAGAAGAAGTAGGAGCAGCACCTGCAAGCGCGCCTTCTGCCGTAAGACCTGTTCAAACCGTTGCGGCACCGGCTCCAGCGCCGGCACCGGCAACTGCGCCTGAAGCTCCGAAGGAAGTTCCGGCTCCTGCAGCACCTGCACCCGCACCAGCCGGAACAGAGGGATCTATCAAGATCACAGCTCCGATGCCGGGTACCATCCTGGATATCAAGGTAAAACCCGGAGATAAAGTTCAGAAAGGCACCCTGGTTATTATTTTGGAAGCCATGAAGATGGAGAACGAAATACTCTCGCCTCATGATGCTGTTGTTGCTTCGGTTAACGTAACCAAAGGGCAGCAGGTTAACAGCGGAGATGTCATGCTGACATTGAACTAATTAAGAGGGAGGGTTTTTTAAACTATGGGAATAAAGATAACGGATACAAGCTTGAGAGATGCGCATCAGTCCCTTATAGCTACCAGAATGACAACCGATGATATTCTGCCCATTGTTGAGCTAATGGATAAGGTTGGTTATCACTCGCTTGAATGTTGGGGCGGAGCCACTTTCGATGCATGCGTCAGGTTCCTGAATGAGGATCCCTGGGAAAGACTCAGAAAAATAAGGGATAAAGCCAAGAATACAAAACTGCAGATGCTTTTGAGAGGGCAGAATTTGCTGGGTTACAAGCATTATGCGGATGATGTGGTTGATTATTTCGTTCAGAAGGCAGTAGCCAATGGAATAGATATTATCCGAATTTTTGACGCATTGAATGACCCAAGAAATATGGAACGAGCCATGAAGGCCTGCAAGAAAGAGGGAGGACACGCTCAGGCAGCATTTTCTTATACCATCAGCCCGTTCCATAGCCTGGAACAGTTTGTGAAAGACGCGAAAACCTTTGTAGAGATGGGAGCTGATTCCATCTGCATTAAGGATATGGCAGGACTTTTGGTCCCTTACCAGGCCTATGAACTGGTAAAAGCCTTAAAAGAAAATATTAAGGTTCCTATTCAGCTGCATACCCACTATACCAGCGGTGTTGGTTCAATGACATATCTGAAGGGCATCGAAGCTGGAGTGGATGTGGTAGACTGCGCTATTTCCCCAATGGCTATGGGAACATCCCAGCCGCCGGAAGAGCCGTTGGTGGCTACCCTGCAAGGTACTCCCTATGACACAGGTTATGATATTACTCTTTTAAGTGAAATTGCTTCCTATTTCAATAAACTACGTGAGAAATATCTGTCTACAGGTTTGCTTAATACAAAGGTGATGGGCGTTGATGTTAACGCCCTGATATACCAGGTTCCTGGAGGAATGCTCTCCAATCTGGTTTCACAGTTGAAACAGGCCGGTAAAGAAGACAAATTCCATGAAGTTCTGCAGGAAGTACCCAAAGTAAGGGAAGACCTGGGATATCCTCCATTGGTTACCCCTACCAGCCAGATAGTAGGAACACAGGCGGTTTTGAATGTTGTTATGGGCGAGCGCTATAAAATGATACCCAAGGAAACCAAAGGACTTGTAAAAGGTGAATATGGTAAGACGCCTGCGCCTATCAAGGAAGAGATAGTTAAGAAAATCATCGGTGATGATGAGCGTATTACTTGCAGACCTGCCGATCTGATCCCCAACGAATTGGATAAAATCAGAAAAGAAGCTGCTGAATACATCGAGCAGGACGAAGATGTATTGACTTACGCAATGTTCCCGCAGGTTGCGGCTAAGTTCTTTGAGTATCGTAAGGCTCAAAAGTACAAGATCGACCCGGATATGGTGGACTATGAAAACAGGGTCCATCCAATGGCATAGAGCATGATGGCATAAAGAAACAAACGGATTTTGAACATAATAAAGTTGCCATTTGATCGGTGTTTGAAACTGCTTAGTTTAATCAATAATGGAATACAGGCAATCTAAAACCGGACATAGCAGACCGGAAGCGTTGTAAATCATCGCTTCCGGTCTGTATTTGTGTGTGCCACGCATGGCACGTAGCTAGGCGGTGAAAGTCCGCTGTGGGGGCAGGCAGTTGCCAACCACTAGCAGACGGCAAGGGTGTCCATCGCGAGGTGGAATCTGAAGGAAGCCGGA
>Ga0134101_1000214_pt1 | contig 72865 bp, 72 predicted proteins | sample 12_3_2metaG_FD_94446 | JGI IMG/M metagenome (GOLD analysis project Ga0134101, IMG submission 94446) | Switchgrass degrading microbial communities from high solid loading bioreactors in New Hampshire, USA - 12_48_3.3_201_A2 metaG | ecosystem: Engineered > Bioreactor > Semi-continuous > Anaerobic...
ATTCTCATGTGCATACAATCCTTTCCCAGACTATTTAATTTAAATCATACTTATAATATATAAATAATATGTTAAAATTAAACTGATGTCAATCATATTATTCATATAAATTTAGTAATAATTTTTTTCATTATTTTCATTTAAACTATTGACAAAACTATCCTATAAGCATATAATTCATAGTAAACATATATGAATTATATTACTCCTAAGGAGGTTATTCTATGTCAAAAATTTATAAAAGCCTTACTGAACTGATCGGAAAGACCCCTCTGTTAGAACTTAGCAACTATGAGAAAAAGCTTGATCTTAAAGCTGCGATTATTGCAAAACTGGAATACTACAACCCCGCCGGAAGCGTTAAAGACAGGATTGCAAAGGCGATGATCGATGACGCTGAAGCAAAGGGTATTTTAAAGCCTGATTCGGTAATAATTGAGCCCACCAGCGGCAATACCGGCATCGGCCTTGCATCTGTTGCCGCAGCCCGCGGATACCGTATCATACTTACCATGCCTGAGACAATGAGCATTGAACGCCGTAACTTGCTAAAGGCATATGGTGCAGAGCTGGTTCTGACTGAAGGATCAAAAGGTATGAAGGGTGCAATTGCAAAAGCTGAAGAACTTGCAAAGGAAATCCCCAACTCCTTTATACCCGGCCAGTTTACAAACCCGGCCAATCCCGCAATTCACAAAGCTACTACCGGGCCTGAAATCTGGGAAGATACAGAAGGGAAAGTGGATATTTTTGTAGCAGGTATAGGTACCGGAGGTACCATTACAGGAGCAGGTGAATTCCTTAAATCCAAGAATCCTGATTTAAAGATTATTGCTGTTGAGCCTGCAGCTTCGCCGGTGCTATCTAAAGGTACTCCCGGTCCCCACAAGATCCAGGGGATAGGTGCAGGATTCGTGCCTGATGTACTTAATACGAATATCTATGATGAAATAATTACAGTTGAGAACGAGGACGCATTCGCCACAGGCAGAGAATTGGCGAAGACCGAAGGTTTGCTGGTGGGCATATCATCAGGCGCAGCGCTTTGGGCTGCTACCCAGGTTGCCAAACGTCCGGAAAACGCAGGTAAGAATATCGTTGTTATATTACCTGATACCGGTGAGCGTTATTTGTCTACTCCGCTGTTTTCGGAATAAATATTCACTTACACATAAAATCATATGGATCCGGAAGAAGGCAGACAATGAATGTCTGCCTTTTTTGTCCGAACTCTAATATAGATTCAGGAATATTGACCGAACCAGTTAAGTTCAAATAAGATTTAACGATAAAAGAGAGGCAATACATTGTGTACCTCTCTTCTTGTTTTATCAGCGACTATGTGTTTCATGCTATATGTTAGCCGAAAGCTCAGGACGGATGGTTCCGGTTTCCAGTGCGAGCAGATAATCGCCCCATTTTGAAGCCCAATTGCGCAGCTCTTGCACACTTAAAGGTTCAGGTGTCCTGGAATCCCTGTGATTGGCGATCTTTTCCGCAAGGCTGAAATATATCTTTGCCTGCTCCGATTCGGGAGCGGCTTCTATAGTCGTTTTACCCTGAAGCTCGCATTGGGTGACAGTAACAGATCGAGGTATGTACTCAATTACTTGCGTTTTTGTCCTGTTTACAAAATCATCTATGATCTCCCGGGCATATGGCGCGTTTACTGAATTGGCAATAACTCCGCCCAAAAGGGCGCCTCCTGAGTTGGAGTACTTCTGGATCCCCCTGAAGAGGTTGTTTGCTGCATATATGGACATGAAATCAGCCGAAGAAACAGTGAAGACATGTTCTGCGATACCTTCCCGAATGGGTACGGCAAAACCTCCGCAAACCACGTCTCCCAAAACATCATAAATAACGAAATCCAGTTCCAGCTCCTCGAAAATATTCTGTTGCTTGAATAGTTCAACGGCGGTTATGATTCCTCTCCCGGCGCAGCCGACTCCCGGTGCGGGACCTCCGGCTTCCACACAATATACCCCGTTGAATCCTTCAAATATAACATCATGTGCGTTAACTGAGGCTTTTTCACGAAGCGTGTCCAGAACAGTGGGTATGTAGGTCCCATTTCGGAGAGTGTTAGTAGAATCGCTTTTAGGATCGCAGCCGAACTGCATCACCTTGAATCCCAGCTTTGACAAAGCGGCAGAGAGATTTGAAGTTGTAGTGGACTTGCCAATGCCGCCCTTTCCGTAGATCGCTAACTGAGTTATTTTTTTTGCCATATTTCATTCCTCCGGTTTTGTGAATTTAGTTTTTGCAAAATATCGAGCCAGTTTTAATAATGCGTTGTCAATATAATCAGGTTGTACAAAAACAGATATTCCGTTTTGTTCCAGCGCCCTTTCAGCCAATGTACCGATTTGGGCCACCAATACGAAGATACAGTCTTTAAGCGCTTCGACTCTCTCTGAAAGAGCCTGCTGCGAATGCTCGCCGTTTATGCAAATAGGGGCTGTGGCACGTTTTTCAACAAATGTATATGTTCCATCAGAAACCAAATCTATGATAAAAAACTCATTTGCCCGGCCAAAGTGTTCATTTATGACTTTCGCATCTGAACTTGCCACAGCGATCCTCCAAACTCTTCTCCTCATAACAACCTCCTTTTCATATGCCTGATGCGCCTGCTTTCAACAGACCTCAAGATACTTTTATAATCTCAGAACTGTCTCAAGCGGCGCATCGCATTGGATTTCTGATGAATATTGTATTAATTATTTGTAAGGCAAACCGTCATGCAATGAAAAGCTGTTCTTCTGAAGCGCCTCAACGTCAACGTCTTCACTTAACATGCCGACGTTCTGTAATTGCGAGGCAAGAAGACCGAACATCTCATATGCCTCAATATAGGAAGGTATGTAGTTGAAGGTTTTGAGAACTTCAGCATTAACTTTTGCATCACCTGCGACCCATTTATTGTCCACCTGGATCTGCGCAGTTTCATCCTTGTTTTCCTGTACCCATGCGCTTGCTTTTTGCATTGCCCTGGTATATTTTGCAGCTATTTCAGGATGTTCCCGGGAAATATTTTCCCGAACATATGCAGCGCAGCAATACTGGTCTTTATAAGGTTCATCAAGGGCTGAGTCAAAGATGATAATAAAATTATTCTCGTTTGCTGCGATAGTGGCAGTGGGATCGTTCATGGCAATGGCGTCAACAGCTCCTTTTTCAAGAGCCATCGGCAGGTCTGCGGTTGAATATACCACAAATTCCACCTCAGAACTCTTGTCGGTTACATCCACGCCGTTATCGGCCAGAACTCTTTTTGCAAAAATATACGGGCTGGAGGTATAGCTTGGAACACCAACCTTCTTTCCGATAAAGTCCCTAGGCTCTGCAATGCCTGAATCGGGTTTTACAAGTACCTTGTCGCAACCTGTGTGCAGACCTGTCGTGATTTTGATGGGAAGCCCGTTGGAAAGTGGCTGTACAAGACTTGCCAGAAGTCCGAAACATGCGTCGATCTGATTGGCTGTCACAGCGTCGAAAGCTGTTCCCGGCGCTAGTTTGATAAGCTCATATTTCAATCCTTCATCATCAAAGAAGCCTTTTTCAACCGCCATATGGAGCGGCGCTTCGCATAGGCTGGCACCCCAGCCAATACGGAGAACGAAATCCGAATCCGCATTAGTGGCTTGTTGTGAGACGTTGGATGATGACGGCCCGGACGAAGCCGCGGGGTTTGAAGATGACTGCTGTGAAGCGCATGCAGAAAACAGAGCTGCGACAAAGGTCATGATAATAAGAACAGACAGAATCAGTTTATTCTTCTTCCACTTGATCATATAAAACACCTTCCTCTTGAATATAATAAAAATACGATTACAACTACAAATAGTATTGGATTTCTTCGTGCTTACCTGCGAAGTCCAGAATCTGAAGTATTATGGCCCGCAGCCTTAGAAAGTCGGGTAAATCCCTTGCACGGGGACGACCCATCTCAACGTTGATGATGCTTGCGATCCTTGCCGGACGTGGCGACATCACAAATATCCTGTCGCTTAAGTAAATGGCCTCATCAACATCATGGGTGACCATGACCATTGTTGTACCACGCTCCTGCCAGATCTTTAAAAGCTCATCCTGCATATTCATGCGGGTGAAAGCATCAAGCGCCCCGAATGGCTCATCCAGCAGCAGTACCTTTGGATGGTTTACTAAAGCTCGGGCAAGCGCGACTCTTTGAGCCATACCTCCTGATAACTGGTGGGGATAGGCCTTTTCAAAACCTTCAAGCCCTACAAGCCGGATAAAATCCTGCACATCTTTTTTCTTTTCATGGTATATGTTCCTTATCTTCAAGCCGAAAGCGATATTTTCATATACCGTAAGCCACGGGAATAGGGTAGGATCCTGGAATACCAGTCCCCGTTCATAACCCGGCCCTGTGATGGTTACACCGTCCAGCGAGAAAGATCCCTCATCCGGCTGGGTAAGCCCCGCCAGCAGCCTTAAGAACGTTGATTTACCGCATCCGGAGGGTCCAATGAGAGAGATGAATTCGCCGGCCTTTATATTTACATTTACATTATTAAGGGCTACGACCTTTTGACCGTCAGGTCTTACGAACTCTTTTCTTAGATTTTCAACAAGAATGTTTCCCGTTGACGGTTTTACCATTTGATAACCCCCTTTTGCCAGCCCAGAACCCTGTCACGCACTCTGAACAGCAACGTGATAATCAGTGAAAAGGTTGCGGCAATCACGATAAGCCCTGCATAGACATTGGCATAGGAAAGCATGTCTTTTTGCCAGTTGATATACCATCCGATGCCATATTTGACTCCCATCATTTCAGCCGTCATCAGAGTGATGAAGGATGCGCCGGTACCGTTGAATATACCGACAAAGATGCTGGGAGCCGCGGCGGGAAGGGCAACCTTCAGGATCTTGTGGAGCGTTTTTGCACCTAATGTGCTGGAGACTTCAAAATATGAGTTCTGAACATTCGATATCCCAGAGCTGGTAAGTACGGTTGTAGGAAACCACACAGCAAGGGCTATCAGGAAAACGCTTGCCGAAAAGGAGGTGGGAAAGGATACGAGGGCAATGGGAACCCAGGCTGTTGAAGGAATAGGTCCAATGATCTTTATAAGAGGGTTTACCCAATAACTCCATTTCCTGCTCCAACCGACCAGGATTCCTGTAATCATACCGGCCAACGCGCCTAGAATATATCCTGTAGCCAATAATCTGAGGGAGTGGCTTAAGCATTTTAAGATAAATGCCCAGTCATCGACAAAAACTTTCAGGATACGGTCCGGATTGGGGAAATAAATAATAGGGAGGAGCATCAGTTTTAGTGTGGCGATATTCAGAAGATTGATCAATAATATCGATGCTCCAATGAACCACGATTTATATGCGTACCTGTCGCGTATTTTCTGTGAAAACAGGGACAGGACCATAAAAATGAAAGTAACGATAATCACGGCAATCAGGGCCATGGTAAAGTAGGGCAGGGGCTTAAGTGTAAACCTGGGGCTGTTTGGCACAAACAGATGGACCAGCAGTGCCAGGACGGCACTTAAGGCAGGAATTATGGTCCTGAAATCGAACCTTACGCGATTTATACTTCCTGTTTCTTTATCAGTTTGATTGATTATGCTCACAGTAACACCTCCGCAGCCGCTTCAGCTATGATTCGTTTTTTATATAATAGAACGGATCTTTTTCGTACCATTCCTTTTTAAACGGAAGTCTGGTGTTTTGGGAAAGCTTTTTATTGAATTGATAGTTTCTTAAGATCCTGTTAAGGCGCCTTGCTACTTCATAGGTTCCTGAATAGCCCATGTAATTGTAACTGGGGCCGAACAGAGGAAGGACCGGGAGGCCGTGTTTTGCCGTTATGTTATTGCCGCCGGTGTGGGTAATGATGACATCCGGCTTGAGTCTGTTCATAATGTTCGATTGTTCAAATGGCTGATTGGTTGCTGCGCTTATAAGCACATCATCAATTTCATCAAGTGCATCAAACACCGGCTCTATAAACTGATCCAGATGATGGGCTTTCAGACCTACTACCTTCATGCCCAAATCCTGCAGTATTTCAGCGGTTGCTATGATCCTGACCTCACCGCCCGAGATGTACGCGCGTTTGCCTGAAAGGGCTTTCCGGAAGGGTTCAAGACTTTCATCCAAAAGCCTGTTTTCAAGGTCGATAAGCTGCCGGGCTTCTTTTTCAAGTCCGAAATATTCTGATATCTTCAGAATCCAGCGGTCGGTATTTTTTCTTCCTATCGGCATAGTGTCGATCAGGAACGGGATTTCATATTTTTCTTTGATAATTTTAAGAAAATAGTCGTCGTGTGTACCGCAGATGCTGATATTAAGCGAACTTTCCAACGAATACTCAAAATCCTCCGGCTCGGCGTAACAGGGGATAAAGGTCACATTAAGGCCGATAGCGTTAAGGAGCCTTTGAAGTTCCAGCTCATCCTGCCGGCTCATTGAGCTGACGTTGAATACATTAACATTTCGGCTGATGCGATACTGTTCCTTAAGCTTTTCAAGATCGGGTTCAATGGTATATTGCCTTCTTTCAGGTTTTTTGATGTACTTTTTCAGGATGCCGTGGTAGACTGCATCATAAGCAGTTGCCATTACCTTGGTTTTAAAGCCTTCACAGTGGACAGGTACGATTGTGGCGGCAGTCTGGGTTTCAAGATCGGCCAGGATACTGTCGATATCATCACCTATCAATGCCGGTACACACCCGTTGGCCACGATAATGGTTTCAGGTCTGAACTCACGGTCAGCGAAAAGCACTGCTTCCCGAAGTTTGTGCTCACCACCGCTTATGACGTCTACCTCGTCAAGATTGGTAGAGAGCCAGATTATTCCTTCAGCATTTGGGTCACGTAATTGCTTGAATGTTTTATTTACTCCAACATTGCCGATGCTGCAGACACCGCAGCCAATCGGAGAATGCATGATGACCACCGCATTCCGCAGAGTATTTAGTATGGAAAGGCTTAAGGTAAACTGACATCCCTGTGTTTGGGAAAAACGTCTGTTAGCAAGGTTCAGACACCCAGTCTTTGAAAAACATCCTGATTTTATGCAATTTTTTAATTCTCCGCAGGTGCCTCCGAAGGCAATGCTGGCCTTCAGCCTGTCTTCACGTGCGGGAGCCGATTTTGCATTTATGTAATCCATATTGATTCCTCCTATCTTCCTGCTACCAGAATGCCGAGCAAATCTTCGGTAAAGCTTAAAGCTCCGTTTGTGCCGGCATAGGCACGGTTCAGCACTACCCGATTTGTAACCGGATAAGACACGGTCAGGAGCGGAAATCCAAATTCTGCAGCCAGATCTCTTTCATAGACGCTCCCAATAATAACAGTTGGGTTCATGAAATTGAAATATCGCTCGTTTCTGTTTCGTGGCCAGATTTCCGCAATATACTTTTTGACTGATGAAGTGTCGGTATCGAACCTGACTGATGGTTTAAGACCGGATTCGAAATTTTCAAAGCGTTTTGCAAGTTCGTTCTGCTGTGCTGCTTCCAGGGAGTCAGTGATTACGACCAGTTCAGGCAGCCATCCCAGTTCATCCGACAAAAATCGGGAAATGGCAGGGGCATAGTTGGAATCACCTACCACCACTGCATATCGTTGAAGATCGAGATCGTTATAAATGTCGGACAGACGTTCCATGTAGTCGTAGTAAACCTGCCTTTCCGATTCATAAGCGGATTCTGCAAGAGATTCTTCTATTCCCAACGCATCTGCAATTACAAATAAAAATTCTTTCGTTGCATCTGCGCCTATCGGAAAACCGGTTGTTATGTAAGGGATACCATGGATATCCTTGAACTTCTCTGCAGCATCAATACCGTATACATCGGAAACCACGATATTCAGGGAAGCTCTTCCGGAATTTTTTATATCTTCAAGGGTTTCACTTTCGCCGAAAAAGGTGTTGACCTTAAGTCCAAGCCTTTCCAGAAGCCGTTTGATTTCTCTCAGATTCCCTTTCCAGAACACGTCCTGTGCAGGCACAATGCCAAGCACATTGACAAGACTTGGATCTTTATTGGTTTGTCTTGTTATATATTTCTGGATAAGAGAGCAAAGAACCAATTCATAGCCGGTAAAGGAATTACCCCGAAAGCTGGGGGTATGTACTGCGATTACCGGTTTATCGCAGTCAGCAAACTCGGATACGACTGCGTCCAGATCATCTCCTATCATTTCCACCATACAACCAGTAAGTACAATGTACAGTTCACCGTCCATGATTTCCATGGTACTGGCAATCTGTTCCCGAAGCCGGTTCTCGCCTCCAAAAACGACATCACGTTCTGAAACGTTGCTGCTGGGAAGCGCCAGCCCGCCGCAGTATCCACCCCCCAGGTATCCTGCTCCGGGATTTATGGCATTGTGGAGATTGTGTCCGCATCCAGTGGAAGCATGAATAATTGGTATGGCACACGGTATGGCACGGAGCGTGGAAAGGGCTCCGCCAAGGGCACATGCATACCGTGGCCGATCAATAAATTTACTCATAGTTTGGTCCCTCCGTCCCAATTAACGTAAAATTTAACTTAACCGTGAGAAAATGTTTCCTGTATCTTCTGATCATCACCATAAAGGAGATGGGATAAATCATTCTTACCGGGAATACCACAGGCATCAGCGCGACAATGCCTGCAATGCCGGAATACTGGCAGATATTCTTCAGCAGCCGCTCTGGCTTCATTGAGCTGGCCGCAGGTGGGAGCGTCCAAGTCCGACATCTCATATTGCGGAATCAGCGGGATAATGTTTATGATGGCAGCCCCAAGCTCCGCAACTGTCCGGGCGATTTCTGAAATGTGAAAATCATTGATGCCAGGGATCAAAACGACATTGATCTTTATTACTGCTCCAAGCTCTGCCATTTTACGGATCCCGCGCTTCTGGGCTTCGATAAGGATCCCTGCCGCTTCAGTTCCTTCATAACGCTTTCCATCTAACAGTACAAAAGAGCATATATGCTGAAGGATTTTAGGGTCCACTGCATTTACCGTGACTGTAACAGTTCGTACGCCAGCATCCCAAAGGTCTTTAGCAAATCGTTCAAGTAGCAGTCCATTGGTACTAAGGCAGTTGATAAGCTCAGGATGACGTTCATGGATCAATCTGAAGGTTTCCAGTGCATACGGTGTAGCAAGTGTATCCCCGGGTCCTGCTATGCCTGCTACTGTGATTTCAGGGCATAGCTCAAGAGCCTTATCCACGAACTGTGTCGCCTGTTCAGGAGACAACAGCCTGCCGGTCACACCCGGACGCTGTTCGAATTTATTGAAACTTCTTTTACAGAATTTGCACTGGATATTGCAGGTGGGGCTGACCGGGAGGTGAATCCGACCTTTATGTATATTGGCTTGTTTGCTGAAACATGGATGTAAATTGGAGACTTTTTCTAATGGTGAAACAAGGCTGGATACAAAGCTTGCCATTTTTATGCCTCCTTTCAGGGGATACTTCTTGCAAGGTCGTCAAACAACGGAGTAGAAAGGTAACGCTCGCCTGTATCGGGGAGAAGGGCAACAACGATTTTCCCTTCAAATTCAGGGCGTTTGGCTATCTGTGTTCCGGCAAAAGCCGCAGCGCCGGAAGAAATTCCGACAAGCAGCCCTTCAGTCCTGGCCAGTGCCTGTGCAGTAATGTAAGCATCTTCTGTTCTTACCTTATATATTTCATCTATAATGCGGGTGTTGAGAATGGAAGGGATGAATCCGGCGCCAATACCCTGGATCTTGTGAGGACCTGGTGCTGAGCCTGATAGAACGGCTGAATCGTAAGGTTCTACCGCGATTATTTTGATATCAGGATTCTTCTCTTTCAGTACTTCACCTACACCGGTTATTGTACCGCCAGTACCGACACCTGCCACAAAGGCGGCAATTTCTCCGTTGGTGTCGCGCCAGATTTCTTCTGCAGTTGTTTCCCTGTGGATCTTTGGATTTGCTGGATTATTGAATTGCTGAGGAATAAAGGAGTTTTCAATTTGAGTCGAAAGCTCTTCTGCTTTTCGTATGGCGCCCCTCATCCCGTCTTTTCCCGGAGTAAGCACCAGTTCAGTATTTAGTGCTTTCAAAAGATTCCTGCGTTCAATACTCATGGTGTCGGGCATAGTAAGGATAAGTCGATATCCTTTTGACGCAGCCACAAAAGCAAGACCGATCCCTGTATTGCCGCTGGTCGGTTCGATGATGACCGTATCCTTATTGATGATTCCACGTTTTTCAGCGTCGTCGATCATTGCAAGGGCGATTCGGTCTTTTACGCTCCCAAGGGGATTAAAATACTCCAGCTTTGCTATGAGCCGGCCTTTTAAACGATGGAGCTTGTTGTAATCAGTCAATTCCAGAAGTGGCGTGTTTCCGATCAGCTCAGTAAGCTTGCGTGCAATTACTGCCATTATGATTCCCTCACAATCATATAAAATATATATGTTTAGTATGAAATAATTGATTAATTAGTAATATTATATTCACGGGTTATTTCCATGTCAATTATTAAATCATATAATTCATATATTTTTACTATATAAACAATAATGGGACCAAATCGGTTGCTTTTTTGGTAACAATATCCAATAATCGGTAAAGCTGGACATACTGCCTGCCGATTTTAAGTTTGCATTTAAAGCGGGATATGTGGTGTATGACCGGTTTCAGATACAAATGGGAAAGGGGAGAGGTTATAAGAAACAGTAACTGGATCAAGTAGATAAAAACTGACAAAAAAAGAGCTGCCACAATATCTTAACTCTTTGTAACAGCTCCCTTTTAATTTTTCCGGATATATTTATGCTTCTGCAGAAAACTTGTATAATATATCTTTTATGACTACATTCAATGATTCCTGAAGATCCAGAGTATATGGCTTTACTTTTTTGCCATTTTCATAATAAATAGTTACGGTAGGACGCATATTGTATTCGCCGACTCCTTCAACAATACCTTCAAAACCGTTGGATAAAAGCACCATGGTGCCTATGGGGTATATATTCACAGCCTCTGTGAATACCTTAACCAATTCATAGTCAAAAATTAAACCACCGTTAGCCATTATGTATTCCATTGCTTCATTTGGTTTGACCCCTTTTCTGTATGCTTTATCGGATGTCAGAGCGTCGAAGACATCGCACAGGCAGCATATCCGCCCGTATAAATGTATATCATCAGCAATTTTACCAAAAGGATAACCAGTACCATCCCATCTTTCGTGGTGGGTCAGGCATGCGATCCTTTCAGCCTGGCCCAGATTCGTGCAATCTCTTAAGAATTCATATCCCTTAATTGGGTGGTTCCTAATAATATTGAATTCTTCGATCTCAAGCTTTTCAACTTTATTTATAATACTTAACGGTATATATACTTTTCCGATATCATGCAGCAAACAGCTCAATGCGACTTTCTTGACTTCGGATCGGCTCATTCCAAGCTTGTTTGCTACGACCAGGGATAAAAGCATCACATTGATACTGTGAACAAATGTGGAGTCATCATAGGATGAAACACTCATCAAATTATTTATAATATCACCATTATGCACGGCTTCTTCAATTATTTCATCAATAAAAGACTCATAGTCTTCAATACATTGATGGATTTCCTTTCGAAATCCTGTTTTATCGGTAACGATTTCCTTATTGGAATATATATTTAATATTTTCGTATCAGTGTCTTTAAATCTCTTTATCAGCTTTGGCTTTATTACTTCTTCCAATTCCTGGTCTGAGTATTTATCTATAATATGAACAGTACTAATACCTAATTTCTTTAATTTACTGATACTGTTCTCATCCAATACCGTATTTTTTTTCATTATTATATTTCCAGCATAATCATATACCGGATTATGCAAAACCTGACCGGGCATGACATATTCTATGGGAATCTTTCGCATGATTAATATCCAGTTGGCTAAAGCTGATGTAAACCAACTATCCCCCTTCCTTTAATAAATTTGTTAAATTTTTACCAACAAAAACAAGATTTATAACTTAATATAATAGTAATGTTCATTAAAAAGAAACGTGCTGTCCACACGTTTCTATCATGCAATTTTATTTATGATATATTGCGGAGCGACAGGCCTTTATTCCTGTCTAAAGCCCATTGTATGGACCATTCGTTTTCAAACAATAAGACAAAGTTGTCTCGTTTGTCTTTAACGATGAAAGTTGTTGATGTAATGTTCAAATCTTCAGGTTTGCCGTTTATCTCAGTTATCCAGCGGGCATGACGATGATTAAGTTGTGTTAGTTTTATATCAACGCCATATTCATTCTTTAATCTGTATTCCAATACTTCAAACTGAAGTACGCCGACGGCTCCTATAATAAATTCCTCCACACCTATATCCGGCTGCTTGAATACCTGGATAGCGCCTTCCTCTGAAAGTTGTGTGATACCTTTTAAAAATTGTTTTCTCTTCATGGTATCTTTTGCCGCTACTCTGGCAAAGTGCTCCGCCGGGAAGGAGGGAATACCGGTGAAGGTAAGATTACCGGAGATGCTTAGCGCATCCCCGATACTGAAAATACCCGGATCAAATAGACCCACAATGTCACCGGGATAAGCTGTATCGATTATTTCCCGCTCCTGAGCCATAAATTGCTGCGGCTGCGCAAGTCGGACAGGTTTCTCAGTTTTGCTGTGAATAACCTGCATACCGCGTTTGAATATGCCTGAGCAAACCCGCATAAAAGCTAACCTGTCTCTGTGATTAGGGTTCATATTTGCCTGTATCTTAAAAATAAAGCCGGTAAAATCATCGTTCAGAGGATCAATGATCTTATCTCCAAATAATTGTTCGTGGGGTGGAGGGGACATCTTCAAGAATTCTTCCAGAAACAGCTCCACGCCAAAATTAGTCATAGCGCTTCCGAAAAACATAGGGGTAAGTTCACCTTTTAGAACCTTATTTAAATCAAAACTATCACCGGCGATATCCAAAAGTTCAATATCTTCCACCAGCTTTGAATAATAGGGTTCACCCAATAAGTCTTTAAACACAGGGTCATCAGCGCTTCCCCTGGTGGAATTAACAATTGCCTGTCCGTGGGTATTGTCACTGGTAAAGAGGACGATTTGACGGAGATTTCTGTCATATACACCTTTGAAATCTCCATCTGTGCCTATAGGCCAGTTCATTGGAAATGAACGTATGCCCAGGACATCTTCAATTTCCTGCATTAAAGCAAAAGGATCTTTGCTGGCTCTGTCCATTTTATTTACAAAGGTAAAAATAGGGATACCCCTCATTTTACATACCTGGAACAGCTTTATGGTCTGGGCTTCAACACCCTTGGCGCCATCTATCAGCATTACGGCGCTGTCAGCTGCAACCAGGGTTCTGTAGGTGTCCTCGCTGAAATCCTGGTGTCCGGGTGTATCAAGAATGTTTATACAATAATTATTATACTCAAACTGCATTACACTTGAGGTCACAGAAATACCACGCTGCTTTTCAATTTCCATCCAGTCAGAGACTGCGTGGCGAGCCGCTTTTCTCGCCTTGACCGATCCGGCCATATGAATAGCTCCGCCGTAGAGCAAAAGTTTTTCTGTAAGTGTGGTTTTTCCTGCGTCCGGGTGGGATATTATCGCAAAAGTCCTTCTGCGTTCGATCTCTTTCCTTAGTGCGTCTTTACTTATGCTCACTATTGTTCCTCTTTCAGATAATTTTTGAAATACAGAATATATAATATGGTTTTTATAGTTTTTCGTCAAGGAATATAAATAAAAAAGGTATTCAGCAGTATCAATTCATGGTATATTTATTAATAATCATTATATCCAGGAGGTTTTTAAAGGGTAGTGTCATGTCTGTCAAAATACTTGCTGAAAATGCAAAAAAAGCTTCAATAGTTCTTTCGGGTATATCGACCCAGCAAAAGAACGATGCGTTATTAATGATTGCCGATGCGCTATATTCGAATAAAGACAAGATTTTTAAAGCCAACGAAGAAGATATAGAGAGAAGTAAGGCTGAAAATCTTGCCATGCCTCTAATTAAAAGGCTGCGGTTTGACGAGAAGAAACTGACAGGGGTAATAGAAGGCATAAAAAGCCTTGTCAGCCTTGAAGACCCTGTTGGCAAAATTCTTTTAGCGACCGAGCTGGACGAGGGATTGGAACTGTTCAGGGTCAGCTGTCCCATCGGTTTGATCGGAATTATCTTTGAGTCCCGGCCTGATGCCCTGGTTCAGATTTCCACTCTCTGCCTGAAAAGCGGAAATGCGGTCATGCTTAAAGGTGGGAGAGAGGCTCTGTTAACCAACAAATGCCTTTATGAGATAATAGCATCCGCAACAAAAAAAGCCGGGCTTCCTGTCAACTGGATAAATCTTCTTGAGAACAGGGATGAAATCTCGGAGATGCTGAAACTTGACAAATATGTAGATCTTATTATTCCCAGGGGGTCCAATGAGTTCGTCCGGTATATTATGGACAATTCCCGTATCCCGGTTCTTGGACATGCCGACGGTATATGCCACTGTTATATCGATAAGGATGCGGATATTCAAATGGCAATAGACATCACTGTTGATTCAAAAACTCAATATGTGGCTGTTTGCAACGCTTTGGAGACATTACTGGTTCATGAGGGCATTGCTGATGAAGTCCTGCCCAGGTTAAAAGAAGCTTTGGAGAAAAAGAATGTAGAATTAAGAGGCTGTGAAAAAACAAGAAAGATAATAAGCTGTTTGCCCGCCACCGAAGAGGACTGGGAAACCGAATATCTGGACTATATACTGTCAATCAAAGTGGTGGAGAATATCGATGAAGCTATTGAACATATAAATAAATACGGCTCTGGACATACCGACACGATCGTATCCGGAAATAAAGAGAGTATTGAAAAATTCCTTGAATATGTTGATTCCGGCGATGTGTTTGCCAATTGCTCAACCCGCTTCAGTGACGGATTCCGGTATGGATTTGGGGCCGAGGTCGGTATAAGTACAAATAAAATACATGCTAGAGGACCGGTGGGATTGGAAGGGCTTGTAACCTATAAGTACAAACTGATCGGAAATGGGCATATCGTTGCAGATTATGCGGAAAACAGGAAAAAATTCACCCATCGGCCAATCAATAGACATAAAAAATTTTTGAATGATTTATAAAAAGAAAAGGGTCTTTGATGAAAGCAAAGACCCTTCAGTACATATAACAGGGATTGTTGTTATAGTGTTAAATTAAAGCATTCTCCTCTTTTTGATATAGTTTTTACTTTTTTGAAGACAGGGCTGCTATCGGCCTTGTTTTTTATTCTGTCCATAATACTGTAGTCATTTTCAAAATGCATCGGGAAGGCTATTTTTACATCCACTTGATTTAAGAACCATTCCATTCCCATAAATTCTGCGTTTTCCTGCCTTGGATCCGCAGTCAGAAATGCGATATCTATGGGATGATTCTTTATCAATTCTACCTCCCGCTTAAATTGTGCCGCCATATTATTATTCCAGGATTTTGGCTCTCCGTTCCAATGCCACCAGTTTAGGTCACCGGCGTGATAAATGCTTACGCCGTCGACATTTATCAAAAATGCGATCCCTTCATCGGTGGATTTGAATGTTTTGATACTGAGATTCTGATCCTGATAAGTATCATTGTACGTCATGATACTTGTCCATTCCTGATGATATTTTTTAGGAATATCATAGGAAAGAAAATAATGAATATTGGGAATCTGTTCCTTCCATGATAAGATTACCGGATTAAAATGATCAGGATGCCTGTGAGATACAAAAACATAAACTTTCTTATCCTTTATTTCGGATGGTTCAATTACTCCCGATGAAAGCGACCGTTTATTATCTTCGCTAATGTCCAAATAATAATCAAATATTAAAAAATCATCCCCTGTATCTACAGCAAATCCGCTATGGCCAAGATACCAGACGTCTACCTTTCTGTCCATCGTATTACTCTCCTTATTAACTCCGATACTTGCAAAATTAAGGGGTCTGATAATAATATAGTTTATACCAAACCAGAAGTAAGCGGCTACAGCCAGACTAATTAAGGCACTTAACAATATATCAGTTAAATCACGTTTTATTATGGTATACATTATTATTCCCAGATGATATATCAAACCTATTATACCTATAAATGATTTAAAATCCGGGATAGGATTTGAAATAAAAATCTCGTATGAGTGAAAAATCTTTGAAAGATAGGGCAGACCTAAGAAGAAAGCCAGGGCAAACAATACAGCCGGCAAAACGATATCAAAATAAATCAGGATCTTCCAGCCCTTATCAAACTTAAGATTGTTCATCATTTGGTTGCACCTCAATCATCGTTATTTGTGGCTCCACCCAAATTTTTCATCACTTTCCTGGCATTTTCGGTGGCTTTGACAGTACCGTCATTCATTATCCAAATAACATCCACCCCAACGCTTTCCGCAAGTTTAAGGCCTTCTTCATAGGGGGTCAGAAACATTGTTGTAGACATAAAATCTGCTATTCCTGAATCTTCTGCCACAACCGAAACCGCTCTGTAATAATTTGCGGGCATAAGTGTTACAGGATCGATCAAATGATGATATTTTTTACCGTTCACTTCATAATACCTCTGATAATCCCCGCTGGTTACAAGGGATTTATCATTTATATACAGAACATCCAACGACGGGTCATTCGGGCCGTTAGGATTTCCGTCGGGATTCTGTATGCCGATTCCCCATTTTTTCCTGGAGCCGTCCAAAGGTTTACCGACAGTCCGGACATTGCCTCCGGAACTGATGATAAAGCTTGTGTAACCTTTTTCGATAAGCTCTTTTGTTGTTAATTCTGTAGCAAAGCCTTTTGCTATTGCACCTACATCAAGGCGCATATTTTTATCCTCCAGGAATACCGTATTATTGTCATCATCAATGATGACCTTATTAATATCAGTATATTTCGCGGCTTCCTGCAGCATGTCAGGGGGCGGGATCTCTGCCGTTTCAGGATAATTAATGCCTCTTTCCCTGTAATCATGCCAGATTGAGAGAACAGAGCCCAGTGCTGCATTGCATTTTCCGTTTGTTTTATAGTACCAGTCTTTTGCCAACATTAATAAATCTATGATTTCCTGTTGGACCTCAACAGGTTTTATTCCCGCATTATCGTTTATGGTCTTGATATTGTTGATACCGTCATAATCATTATATATATCAAAAAGCTTATTTAGCTCAACAAAACGCTTTTGACAAATCTCGGCCATGGTTTCGAACTCATCGGAATTCCTGGCATAACCCATGATTTGTACGACCGTATCAAAGGTTCCTAAAAACTCATAGGAGTATTTTGTATATCCTGGATCGTTCTCGAATGAGCATGCGCTGAATAATAAAGAACTAATCAGTACAATGAATAATAACTTCTTTAACTTCATAAAACCTCTGTATAAATAATTAATAGGGGGCTGTCTCAAAACAGGCAGCCATTTTTAAAGTATTAGTCATTGAATGGCCTTAGAAAACATTGTTTCTTATTTTGAGACAACCCCGCTTCCGGGTTATGTATTAATTACTTATCTTGCCTTTGCAACCGCTTCTGCTACGGCAGCCTGATATGAACTGATGGAAATAGTTACCTTTGATTTAAGATCCTCATCTTCTGAGGCTTCCTTGATTGCTGTGATCTTATCTACTGTTTTTCCTACCATCCATTTTTCCAGTTCTGCAATCTGCTCAAACCACTCTCTTGCGGATCCGGCTTTTTTCATACCATAATCATAACCGAGTTCAGCTTTTGTTTTTTGTTCTTCTGTTAAGTCGCTGGTTATCTTTCCGGTGGTGTCAAAGTTGATCCTGGTCTGGGCAGTATCAATCACTACTCCAAGTATTTTGTTGGATGAGTCAACAGTTACGGCTGCCATAACAGTATCAACCTGTACCAGGCCATCACCTTCTGCAGAAGCATCCATTGATTTATCAACCGCAATGTTGTGGCCAAGTCCTGTTTTTACTGATGCTGCGCCGCAGCCTGCAAGCAGGATAGCAACTAAAGTGAGTGCCAATATTTTTTTCATGAATCATTACCTCCTTATATATAATAATTTTTTATATATGCAAAGAATGATTTGTGTTCTGATTATAGCCAGTTCACAATTTCACTCATAGCATCGGTATAAGGGGTGTGGGGGATCTTTTCAATGTAATGTCTGCATTTTTCTTTATATCGGTCTTTTAGCTTTTCACTGTCCCTGACACCGCCTGATATCTTAATACTTGTTAATAAACTATTTATATCGCCATTACCTTCAAAAAATTCATTTACTTCTTTCAATAAACTTGGTTTATTTCTTATTGCCATTATTACCGGAAGAGTTACGATTCCTTCTTTTAAATCATTAAGAACAGGCTTTCCTTCTTTTGCAGGGTCTGAGAATATATCCAGAAGGTCATCCCTTATTTGAAAAGCCGCTCCGAAACTGAGACCAAATCTGCCGAACTGTCTGGCTATATCATCGGAGAGATGGGCTGTTTTAGCACCCAAAACCATGGAAGCCGAAAACAAGACGCCTGTTTTTCCAAGTATGCGCTTCAGATAATCATACACACTGGATACTTTATATCTGTTAAGATATTGGTCTACTTCACCTTCACACAGAAGAGTGATTGCCCTGGCTAAAACATCAAGCTTTTCCGGCTTCAAACCTGTTCTTATAAGCAGTTTCAATGATTTGGTAAGAAGGTAGTCCCCTGTATAAACCGCCAGATTAGTATTATGTTTTTCTGAAAGAGTTATCTTGCCTCTTCGGGTTTTGGCATTGTCAATTATATCATCGTGTACCAATGTAGCTGCATGCAGTATTTCCACAGACGCTGCGGCCGGGAATACTCTTTTTCTGTCATATTCACCATGTAAGGCAGCTATGATGGTAAACGCTGGGCGCAATCTTTTACCACCTGAAAGTACAGCATCTCTTGAAGCATCGGTTAAAAATTTATTTTTGGATTTCAATACTGTCTCAAGGTATTCTTCAAAGGCAGTTAACTCTTCATTAATTACTGGGTATTTGCTCCACAATGCGTTTTACCTCCTAAGACTCTATGCCGCCTGTAGATAATCCGGCATATGAAAACATTAATCAAACCGGTCAAAACTGCCTTTGAAAAACAGTCTGAATTTTCTGTTTTTCCAAAAGCTTTCCCAAACGTTGTTAAGATAAGGGATAATGTAATAATCCAGACCGAAAGCCCGACCGGCGCCGCCCATGGTTGCGATAGAGGCAAAAAGCATCCACCAGCTTTTTTCATAGAGACCTGTGGAGGACATAAACATAACAATTAATCCCAAAGAAATAAGGGAACCTATAAAGGTCAATACACCGCCCAACAACATAAGACCTACAAGGATCTCTAACACAACCACCATAACCTGGAAGAACATAGCCACGCCGTCATTGGCCAATACAACATTACGCAAAAACCAGGGTACCAAATTAAAATCACCGAAATGGAAGAACTCAATTTTTGCAAAGTGCTGGGCAATAATATCTTCGCCCCCGGCTATTCTGGTTTCAGTTTGTAAAAAGAAATTTATGATGCCGGTTTTGATCTTTAAAACATCATCGATTTTCGTTACAAAAGCGGCAGTAGGAGTTGCGGCGCTTGTAGCGTCATTTGCCATACCTAAAAACGCTGCAAGTTTAGGTGAAGTGAACCAACCTTCGGCAACTTTAGCCAATCCTTCGTATAACCACATTCCACCCAGGAAAAGACGCAGGGGAGTGAGCCACCATGCCTGAACCCGTGTTGACCAGTGTTTTTCAAGGAATATCTTTCTTTGTCTTCTTTCCAGGACCTCATGATACAGATATCTGGCAACACCCTTAAATCCTGTGATCTCCCAGAGATAATGCATATTGACCATGTATTTCATCGCCATTGACATCCAGACGGGAAGATCTTTTCCCATGATTTCCGATACGCAGAAATAGTTGCCTACGCTGACCATTGTGCCGTGGAATTTGACTTTAACCTTTTTAAGTTCCTTCCCGCGAATTTCGTTAAGAATATTCTCAGCAGCACCATGAGCAGTCTGGAGGGCATTTTCAACCATTGCGGCATAGGGTTCACCATTTTCGTCAGTCAAACCACCAATGTCACCTACTGCATAAACATTTTTGTTCTCGGTCCTGCAGAATTCGTCGACCTTTATTCTGTTCTGCCTTTTTACCCTGTCAAGGTCGCATTCAGCGCCTTCACAAGCTTTTATTCCTGCACACCAAATAATTGTTCGAGATTCTATCTCGCCGCCATCATAGACCAAACTATGATCGGTTGCAGAAGTGATTTTTGTGTTGAGCATCACTTCAACTTTGAGTTTTTTCTCAAGGTATTTATGGGCTTTTTCAGAATTTTTCTCACTCAGAGTGTTCAAAATTCTGGGCAGCATGTCAACTATAATAAGCCGAACACTTTTACGGTCTATTCCGTGCTGTTTGCAGAGTGATTTGACCCAAATAGCCAGCTCACCTATCATTTCAACGCCAGTAAAGCCTGCGCCGGCGACAACGAATGTAAGAAGGCGTTTTCTTTCGGCTTCGTCTTTTTCCTGACTGGCTAAAATAAAGCACTTTTTGATATGTTCACGTATTCTTACCGCATCGTCAAAACTCCAAAGAGAAAATGTATGCTCTTTAAGACCCGGAATACCAAAGTAATTGGGAGAACTTCCCATTGCGGTGATAAGATAATCATATTCATATGTGTTTTTCTCTGAGGAAACCCTGTTATTTGCAAAATCAAATGAAGTTATCTCATCCGTTACAACTTTTACATCTGTATATTTAAAGATATCCCTCAGAGGAATACGAATACCTTCCTCGGATATTCGGTTACCGGCAACCTCATGCAACTCGGTCAAAAGAGTGTGATAAGGGTTTTTGTCAATAAGTGTTATCTCAATATCATCTTTCTTTTTCTTTTTATTGAGAGTAAGGGCCGCTTCAATACCTGCGTACCCGGCTCCGACTATCAGTACTTTTTTTGCCATGGAATTTCCCCTTTCACTATGTAATGGTGTTTACATTTAATTTAAAATATATCATATTATTAGTATTTTACACGATTATTTTTTTCAAATACAACAAAAAGATTCATAGTTATCATTGCGGTTAATATGCCGGTGGCAAGACCGGTAATCAAAAGAATGGGCAGGTAGGCAAAAACTGCCGTATTCTTCATCATCAGGCTCGCCGCAGCTATTTGGCCGGAATTATGAGCGGCAGCTCCGCCCATACTGATACCTATCAGTGAAAATACTTTTTCGTATCCTAATTTTAGCATGATCATAATAACCAAAGCAGAAAATGCTCCTGACAATGAATAAATCAGGGAAGACATACCTCCGAAAATCAGTGATGCCAACACACATCTCAGCACAGTAATGGTAATAGCAGAAGGTATATCCAAACAGAATAGGGCAAACATGGTTACAATATTTGCCAGTCCCAATTTAAGGCCAGGTACGGGTACCAGTAAATTAAGGGGAATAAATCGCTCAACAAATGAAAGTACCAGAGCCAAAGAAATCAATATACTGTTCAAAGCGAGTTTTTTCAATTTTACCTCCACTATTTATAGATGTTTATATAATACAATACAGGAAGGTTGGTATGTATGTAATATTGTTACAAAATAACAGGGAAAATATAAGTATATTTCATCGAACAATTATATCCAGATCAGTCTGTACACCCTCAATCTTAATTATAACACCTGCCGGAAGACATACCGCTATTTGTCCCGGCCTGTCAATCCATCCTGTATTGACACAAACCTTATCAGGACATTCAGCAGAGAGAAAACGGATTTTCCCTTTATTTACCTCTATTGTACCCGGATATTCTCCGTAATAATTTATTAAATAGGGTTCATTGACCCTGTTTAATTCCACTCTTTCAATAACTGTATTATTCTGTAATATAATGGCCGTTTTTTCATCGGTATCGCTCTGGTAAAACGCCGCTGCAAATGATGCGGCAACGAGAATGATCACCAAAAATACGATATAATCGCCATATCTTAATTTTAGCCGCAATAAAAGTTCCCCCTCAATCCCGCAGCTTAATTCCTGAATTATATAAAATAATGTATTACAAGTCAATAGACGCTAATAAGCTTAACTGTATAGATCCCATTTATTTATGTTACCACTGCTGAATGATAATAGACAGATTCGATTTAATGAGTTAAAATAATCCAATACAGGAGGGTTAAAATGAGAATATCAGATCTTTACAATAAAAACCATAAAACATTGGCATTTGAAATTTTTCCCCCGAAACCTGACATACCGATGGATACGCTTTTCAGTTCCATTGAAGGTTTTAAGAAACTATCGCCTGATTATATCAGCGTAACATATGGAGCCGGAGGAAGCCAGCGGGGCAGAACAGTAGAGATTGCCTCCAAACTTAAAAATCATTACGGTATTGAGTCCATGTGCCATTTGACCTGTGTAGGTCACTCCGTTCAGGAGATTGATGATTTGCTTGCTGAAATTAAGAAAGAAAACATTGATAACATATTGGCCTTAAGGGGAGATCCTCCGATCGATCAGCCGGATTTTAGATTTGAAAACGGGGCTTTCAAATACGCCAATGAATTGATTGAGCATATAAAAAAGACCGGAGATTTCTGTATAGCAGCAGCCGCTTATTTGGAAGGACATTCTGACAGTAAAAGGCTAAGTGATGACAGACGCTACTTAAAACAAAAAGTCGATGCGGGAGTAGATCTGCTTATTACACAACTTTTCTTTGATATACGGTTATACTTTGACTTTTTGGACAGGTGTGAGCAATTGAATATAAAATGTCCTGTTATTCCGGGAATCATGCCGATTTTCAGTGCCAGAATAAAGACGATGACTGCCAGAAGCGGTTGTTCCATTCCCGCCAGGCTGGTTCTGATGATTGATAAATACCAGGACAGCCCAGAGGATTTGAAGAAAGCCGGGGAAGAGTACGCGGCTTATATGATCCGGGAACTTTTGGACGGGGGAGCCCCCGGAATACATCTCTATACAATGAATAAGCTTGAATCCACTATAAACATTCTAAAACTTGCAGGGTTGCGTTAGCGAAGGTTCTTTTTCTATTTGTAACCTGAGCAACAGCGTAGGTAATATATAAGGCGGGTGCAAGGTTTCTCATCGAGATAAGCCGATCTGTTATTGCCTGTCAGCATACAGCTGGGCTTTTTTTATGGCCGGCATGAAAATGCCTGCGGCTGTTACTCCCGCAAAAAACTGGATCATGTTCATGGGTACGCTCATGAGTGCGGCTATCGGACTGTACATAAAAGATTCTACAATAAAATAACCTATTACCATGCACATTCCGGCACCGCTCATACCCAATATTGCTTTCATATTGAAAATATCATTGCCGCTTCGTTTTGAAATAAAATATGACAGGACGGATAATGTGATTATCAGGACTGCCAGACCGACAATAAGATAAACAGGGAAATTATCAATGATTTTTGAAGTTTGTTGAATGGTTTCCAAATCAGCGTCTGTACCAACAAGGGAGTTTACAAGTTTTTCTTTGCCTATAGCCGTAATTTGACTATTAAGATAAACGATGCTGCCGACTGAAAAAGCTATCCAAGCAGCAAGAGAAGAGAGTATCGATGTTGCTGTGGCTTTTTTTGTCCTGCCCGAGAGGAATAGTCCCATTATTATAGCCATGATGGATTTTATAATTAAAGTCGGGACTGCATAATGAGCATAACCTGCAAGGAGGTCGGCAAGCATGGAACCCACTCCGGAGGCGAAAGCACCGAAAAGTGGACCAAGGATTATGACAGATAAATATATCATGCTGTCACCGAGATGAATATATCCGGATGTATAGGGAACAGGAATATGGAACACGAATGTCAAGACAAATACAAAAGCCGTCATAAACCCTGTAATAATATACTTTTTGGTATTCTTACTCAAAACAATACCTCCCGACGGTTACTTTTCATGATAGTATATCATTTTGAATCTAAAAATGATATCTATGGTATATAAAAAAATTAAAGCTTAAAAAACTTTAACTTATGCAGTTTTATATGTAATTGTCCTCTTCTGGAAATAATCATGTTATTGTATTATGATATTAAGTAAATGATTAATTGTAGTATACGGGAGAAGTGATGCAAATGTTTAATAAAAAAACTGATAATAAACATAAACCGCCTGTTGAAGGCCAGGCGTTCTTGATCACCGCCGGCGACAGTATTGAAGCTGATATTATAGAATCAAAACTTTCAGCGGCCGAAATATCTGTATTCAGAAAGTACAGAGAGCCGGGAGCCTATCTGGAGATAATTCTTGGAAATACTACTATGGGGATTGACTTGTTTGTCCCTGAAGAAAAAATCGAAGAAGCAAAAGCAATTCTGGAATCGGCATCTGATGTAAGCGATGATGAGATCCTTGCCGATCCTTCTTTTAATGATGAATCAATAAAAAACCAGAATGAGCGGAACCTGAATGATCTTGCCCATAAAGCTGTTATAATGTCCTCAGTTTTTATTGTTTTGATTATTGTCATAATTGTATTATATGCGGTAAGTACTAAATAACGGCTAGTCAACGATCACCGATCGATTGGAATTTACAAGATATTCGCCCTGGGGTATGTTTACAAACAGATAGATTCCCTCGTGATTTGTTCTTGTATATGCTACAGGAACAAGTGTTTTATCAGTATCGACCCGGTACAGGATAACATCGGCGTTTGCCAGCGGCATTTCATCACTGTCACTAATAACTCCCATAATAATACCCTTTGAGGCTTTCATGTCTTCCTTTAAAACAATGTTGACATGGCATATTGATCTTGGCTTTTTGATTTCTACAGGGCAGTATTCGCTGAAAAAACCTGTGGCATTTATTTTTAAGAAATACGGACCTGATTCTATATCACGGAATACGAACTGGCCTATGTCATTGGAAAAGGTAATACACATAAGCTTTGATTCATTTTGTATGACCTGATGAAGCTCGACAGATGCTGATTTGACGGGTAAGCCATTGGAATTCAGCACTTCTCCTGTTATGATTGAGCAGGTATTTATGTTATCAGCAATAAGGGTAAAATCAATTTCAATCCTTTGATGGATTCCCAGGTTGAATTTCACGGCATCAGACAATAAATAACCAGGGGCTTGTGCATATGCTCTGTAATCAACTCCTGAAGGGATAAGGGGAAAACTGTACCTGCCGTCACTTTCAGTATAGGTATTAGCAATTGCCGTACGACTTGGATCCAGTACTATTACAACTGCGTCAGAAACAGGTTTTCCATTTGCATCCCTTACTGTGCCTATAACTGTTCCTGTATTGTAAAGTGGATTTCTGGAAAGTGTCAAATCAAGACGTATAGCTTCGGCAATACCGTTAATACTCTTTTTTATCGACTGGCCGGGAATAAATTCTTCTTTAATAATTGACATAGCAAAGCCTCCCCATAACCGGTTGTTTTATAATATGTGTATACAACCCTGAAAAGTGCTTATACATTGGTTTTTCACAACGAATAATTTAGAATCATATACTATTTTGTGAAGGATAAATAGGGGGATTATTAAATTGAGTAAGACTGTTGTTCCAACTCCGCCTCAGACGGTAATCATTGCCGATGATAATCAGGAGATTCTGGAAAAAGTAGTGCTGAGCGAAATGACCTGGGATGAGAATACCGTCATGGGTAACGTAAGCGATAAGCATACGGGAAAACCAATTGAAGGTGTTTGTATAAAGGTTTGCGACCAGGAATTCAATCCAATTGCTTATAATTTTTCCGACATTGACGGTAATTTCAGCATAGAAGGCAATTTCAGCCCGTATATCAGAATAATAGCCGCCAAAAAAGGTTATGAGACGATTTCCAGTGATGCCATTCCCATTGAAAGTCTTAATAAAAAGGCATTAAATCTGGAGCTTAGTCCTGCCCCGAGCCACGGTCTTGTTATATTTGGCAGCATAAAAGATACGCAGCAAAAGCCAATTCCTGCTGTAAGGGTAACCATTTTCAGAGGCCAGAGTCTTAACCCTTATGACTTCACTTTTACTAACCAGGAAGGGCTTTACCTTTTTGATAATATAGAACCGGGGACTTATCGAATTTCAATACAGTCCCAGCACTATATCGAAAGGATACTTAATATTGAGGCAGTAAGAGATCAGCCTATTATATCACTGGAACCGATATATCTCAAAAGAAGAATATTAAAGGGAACCATATACGGTATAATTACCGATAAGAACAATGTTCCGTTAAGCAATGCTCTTGTGGTTTTATGTAACAGCAATAATTTACCGGTTCAGTTTACATATACCAATGAAGATGGCATATATATGTTCTACAAGCTTGAACCTGGTACATACAGCATTATCGCAAAATAGCAAAAACAGCACAATAAAAAACTCCCGATTAACGGGAGTTTTTAAACGGATTAACGGATTTGATCAATCTTCCTGTTCTTCTTTCACGGGAATCCTACTAAGAAGATTTATCATTATAAAGAATGCGATCAGAGCACCAAAAACACCTGCTAATCCAAGCACTGTAACCTCAAGGCCTTGTAATAAAAGCTCTATATTCATTATAATTTCTCCCTTCTATAACGAGTTTCCATAGTTCCCGCCATTTACAGCGGGAGGGAATAAATTCCGGCCCAGGCCGGGGACCATTCATACCTCGAGTTTAATAATCAACATCGATTCAGAATCTTACTAACCGGCTAATCTGCCTATCAGGACAAGTATCATACTACCGGCTATAACTGAACCTAACTGACCGGATACATTGGCTGCCACTGACTGCATGAGGATAAAGTTGTGGGGATCCTCTTCTTTTGCCAATTTCTGAATAACTCGTGCCGACATGGGGAATGCAGAAATGCCTGCTGCTCCAACCATGGGGTTGATTTTTTCTTTTCTGAAAAGGTTTAAGAATTTAGCAAATAAAACTCCGCCGGCTGTATCGAAAATAAATGCAACCAAGCCCAACAACATAATCAAGAGAGTATTCTTTGTAAGGAAGTCTTCGGCGGTCATGGTAGTACCGATTGTAATACCCAACAGGATGGTTACCAGGTTAGCCAGGGTTGTTTGTGCTGTTTCAGAAAGTCTTGACAGAACTCCACATTCTCTGATCAAGTTACCAAACATTAAAGCACCGATAAGCGCAACACTTTCAGGGGCAATAATACCGGCAATAACAGTAACTATGATAGGGAATATGATCCTTGTTAATTTGCTTACTTCTCTTTGCTTGAAATTCATGCGGATTTGTCTTTCTTTCTTGGTGGTCAAAGCCTTGATGACAGGGGGTTGAATGATTGGAACCAATGACATGTACGAGTATGCCGCAACCGTTAATGGTCCCATTATACCCTTGCTTAATCCGAAAGCACTGCCTACATAAATGGTTGTAGGACCGTCAGCGGCACCGATAACACCGATTGCACCGGCTTCTTTTAGATTGAAGCCTAAAAGTAAAGCAACCATCATTGTGGCAAAGATACCAAACTGTGCAGCAGCTCCGAAAAAGATCATGGAAGGTGTTTGGAACAACGGTCCGAAGTCACACATTGCACCAACTGCAATGAATATCAAAACAGGCAGAAGTTCGTTTGCAATGGTTGCGTCATAAAGCACACCGAATATTCCTGGTTCTCCGTTTGCAGGATTTGTTACAATACTGGTAAATGGAATATTCGTCAAAATAGCACCAAAACCTATTGGAAGCAACAAAGCAGGTTCATAATCCTTCTTTATCGCCAGATAAATCAAAATACCGCCAATTGCAAACATAATTAACATCTTAATGATGTATTCAACAAGAGTGGTGCCGGCAGGTAAGCTTTGGATAAATTGATTAAAATTGAATACCATTTGAGTTCGGTCCTCCCTGAAAGTAAATTGTTTTAATTTAACATTGTTAAAATCTTGTTTATTATATCATTCGCATATACAACGGACAATAGAAAATGCAACTGAATTCTTGTCTATTTATGCGGCTAAACACGCATCATGTTTATTTCTGGCTGATTTTCAGGTAATATATGCCGTCTATGGTTATATTTTTACATTCAATACTTGCATTTTCCTGTTTAAATTTGTTTTTATAAAAATCTTCCGCTATTTTTCCGTAATCGCCGGCTTCTTTGGCATCCACGCTTGTATCTATGTAAGAATTCAAGTCATTGAAAATCGTGATTATTTTGCCTAAATTCTTAAGATTCATGTGCTGTTCAACGAAAGCTTTTACAAAGGCTACCTGATTATTCTTTCTTTCGATATCTCCGATACTTTTGTACTTGCCTTTTTCATCGACTCCCTGACGATAACGGACGAACCCTTCAGCGGCTTTTCCATCCAGGGTCTGTAAACCTTTTTTAATATTGATTTCAAGATTCTGTGTCGGATCGCTGTATTTCATGAGATACGGAACATCTATTTTGACTCCGCCGAAGTAATCCACGATTCTTCTGAAGCTGGAAGGTTTTACATATACATAATCATCTATATATATGTTAAATATTTCTTCAATCAAATCTGCAACAAAATCATATTCCGGATTGCCAAAACGGCCTTTTCCATCCAGATAATTTACTTTTTTGCCAAGAAGATGAGCTGCATTGATTTTATATATCCCTTTTGACTTTGTATAAGAAGACCAAACCTTTTTAAGATCAGATTTAAATTTATCGCTGTAGTCTACGTAAATATCCCTTGGCAAATTTATGAATTTTATGACATTGTTTTCATCATCAAGACTTACTATCAAAAGCGTATCATAATTGCTGCTTGTTTCATCGGGACCTATGACAAGTATATTTATATTTTTCTCATCCACCAGATTTTCCTTATAATGCTGATCATTGGTCAGTTTATAAGGTTTAATGGAGTTCTTTCTGCGGGATCTTATAGCATCAGCGCCGCTCTCGGTACTGACGATCCTACCGATAAACTGGATTACCGGGGCATCTTTAACAACCATAATATAAACACCGATAACGCATACCAGGATTATGGATAAAACTATTACCAATACTAACAGGCCATTGCCTTCATTTTTTTTAATCATTTTGTCTCACCTTAACTGAAAAATTTCTCTACACATTTTTGCACATAGCATGAATTGTGTCAATCTTGTTTACATTATATCCCAAATATTGTATAAAGAAATTACAGATGTGTAGATGAACCTGGAGGCTGAGCCGGTGGGACGGTTATCTTGGTTATAATTTTCCCAGATTAATCTTCAATGTAGTGCCAGTATTCATGGTGTAATATCAAATAAGGTGGTGAGGATGATGAAAAAATTTATCGAGGATTTTAAGAAATTCGCAATGAAAGGCAACGTAGTAGATATGGCGGTAGGCGTTGTTGTAGGCGGCGCGTTTGGCAAAATCGTAACTTCTCTGGTTAATGATATTATAACTCCTCTGATCATTATGATTACAGGAAAAACGAAACTTGCTGAATTAAGCATTCCCCTGGCCGGTGAAAAAGGCACAGAAGGATATGTCGGCATAATGTACGGACAGTTCGTTCAAAATGTAATCGACTTTCTGATAATTGCATTCAGTATTTTCGTAGTTATAAAAATCATAGGAAGGTTCAGAAGAAAAGAAGCGGAAAAAGAAGCTGAAGAAAAGAAAGAAACCCTCACAAAGGAGCAACAGCTTCTTACAGAGATCAGAGACTTGTTGAAAGAAAATAAAGCAGAGTAAAGCTAAAACAATTGAATATGGTCCGGTGAATATGGTCCGGATACTGTATAAAATATAAGGGAATTTAAAAGCAGGCTGAAGGTTTATTATAATAATTGAAAAAACTGCAATATTATAAATGAAACATTTTATTGTTTCATTTTTTTTTAATCTGCAAATCATCGGTATTTGACGTTGACTTTTGCCGCTTGCGGTGCTAACTTTATAATGGTTATCAGAAATGTTTGAGGAAAGCTGCAAATTTTTATTACATATCAAATTTTTGTGATTTTTATCACATTATTTTACCTGGCTTAAGTGATATGCTATTTTTTAGAAACAGAAAGGGATGACTAATATGCAAAAGCAAATTATATATCTTGATCATGCAGCGACAACATACGTTAAACCGGAAGTCTTTGAAGCGATGAAGCCATATTTTACCACTGAATATGGCAATCCGTCATCTATATATTCAATTGGACGTTCCAACAGAAAAGCTGTAGAGGACGCACGTATCAGTGTTGCAAAATCCATCGGAGCAGCGGAACCTTCTGAGATTTATTTTACTGGTTCTGGAACCGAGGCCGATAACTGGGCTATTAAAGGCGCAGCGTTAGCTTTGCAGAAAAAAGGGAAACATATTATAACGTCCAATATCGAACATCCTGCTGTCATGGCAACATGTGAATTTTTGCAGAAGCAGGGTTATGATGTAACCTATGTTAAGGTTAATGAAGAAGGCCTGGTCGATCCAGAGGATGTAGACAAGGCAATCCGGCCCGATACCATATTGGTTACCATTATGATGGCCAATAATGAAATCGGTACTATCCAGCCTATTAAGGAAATTGCGCAGGTATGTAAAAAACACGGTGTGCTGTTTCATACAGATGCCGTGCAGGCTGCCGGCAATATTCCCATTGATGTAAAGGATCTGGGAGTAGATCTTTTATCTGTATCAGGACACAAATTCTACGGGCCTAAAGGGACCGGTATGTTGTATATCAGGAAAGGTGTAAAGATTGAAAGCCTTATTCATGGCGGACACCAGGAAAGAAACCGGCGTGCAGGTACCGAGAATGTTCCGGGAATAGTTGGTTTTGCCAAAGCTTTGGAACTGGCAAATGAAAATATGGAAGCCCACTATAAAAAGCTGAGCAGTCTGAGGGATAAGGCATTAAAAGGAATCACAGAGAGAATTCCGTACGTGCGTGTAAATGGAAGCATGGAAAAACGCCTGCCTGGGAATTTGAATTTATCATTCAGATTCGTTGAGGGTGAGTCAGTCCTGTTGATGCTGGACATGAAAGGAATCAAGGCCTCCAGCGGTTCTGCATGCACTTCCGGATCACTTGATCCTTCCCATGTGCTTCTGGCAATAGGCTTGCCTCATGAGATCGCACATGGATCTTTGAGACTGTCGTTTGGAGAAATCAATACCGAGGAGGAAGTTGATTATTTAATAGACTCCCTGGATGAGATTATAAGTAAACTTCGCAATATGTCGCCTCTGTATGAGGATTTTACTAAAGGAGTGTGAGCTATATGATGTATAGTGAAAAAGTTATGGACCACTTTATGAATCCGCGAAATGTCGGAGAGATAGAGGACGCTGACGGTGTTGGCCAGGTGGGAAATGCCAAGTGCGGAGATATAATGAAAATGTACTTAAAAATAGAAGACGGTATCATAAAGGATGCAAAGTTTAAGACATTCGGATGCGGTGCTGCTGTGGCAACCAGCAGTATGGCTACCGAACTTATTAAAGGGAAAACAATTAAAGAGGCAGAAATGATAACCAACAAAGCGGTTATGGAAGCCCTTGACGGACTGCCTCCGGTAAAAGTCCATTGTTCAGTACTTGCGGAGGAAGCAATTGCTGCCGCCCTGCAGGATTACAAAAGAAGAAACGGCCTATTGGAAGATGACAGATATGAAGGCTGTCAGGGTTGCTGCGGAGGCTGCGGCGCCCAGGATATTCGCCACGAACACCTTCATGATGACAGTGATGAATAAGTATATATAAACCAGATCCCGGATAAAACTTTAATTAAAGTTTAATCCGGGTTTTATTTTATCTGGCATATTTTTGTGGTAGAATAATGGCTAAAAATAAAGCCAATATTTTGATTCAGGGATGATTACAATTATATGAGATGTTTTATTGCCATAGAATTTGATGAGAATACCCGCAATTTCCTTGCGAAGATACAGGAAGAATTAAAAAGTAAGGGAATACTGGGAAATTACACCCGCGTTGAAAACCTTCATCTCACCATAAAGTTCCTGGGTGAGATTGATTTGTCTGTCTTTAATGGCATATGCGAAATGATAAAAAAAGTTTCTTTCAAACATAAAAAATTCGTTTTGGAGCTGGACAAACTTGGTAAATTCGATAAAGGAAATAAAAAAATAGTATGGGCGGGGATATCGGAAAATAAATATTTATTAAGCCTTTTCAATGATATAGAATGCGGGCTTGAAACCATAATGCCGATTAAAAAAGAAAACCGGTATACACCTCATATAACTCTGGTTAGAGAAGCTGTTTTACGTCCAGACAGTTCCTGCTTTGATATACACGAAAAACTGGGATATTCATTTGAAGCGCCAGGGATATCCCTTATGGAAAGTACCAGAATAAACGGTAGGTTGACATATATAAGAAGAGCATTTGAAAGTTTTGCCGTATAGTATATAAATTAATAAATAAAAGGAGCATTTATGTCTGAAAGAACAAAAACAATACTATTAAGTATCCTTAAAATACTTCTTGTAATAATTTTGATTTTTCTGTTTACGCGGATATGGAAATATATTCTGCCATTTATTATTGCATATTTCTTTGCTTCGATCATTGAACCTCTGGTAAAATTCATTGAGAAAAAGATTAAGATCCCAAGAAAGATAGGATCGGTATTTTCAATATTATTTGTGTTAGGCACGATTGGAACGATAATTGGATTTCTGATATCCAGGCTGTTCAAAGAGGTTCGGAATGTTTATCTAAGCCTGGAAATAAACATGGAAACCTTAACAAGGTTCTTTGAGAGAATAATCCAGAAACTGGACGGATTGTTTATACAATTCCCCTTTCAGGTTAATGACTTAATCGATAAGGGTATTGATGAGCTTACCAATAATCTGCAGGCTATTTTAGGAAAAATAATAGATTGGGCGCAGGCATCGATACAAATTGCCTTGTCTCTTCCTCAAATCCTGATTTTTATATTGGTGACAATATTGGCCACCTACTTTATGTCAAGCGACAAAACCAAAATAATACGTTTTTTGGATGTTCAGATTCCCGCAAATTGGTTAAGTAAGTCTAAAAACATAACTCAAAACGTATTCTCGGCCTTTTTTGGCTGGTTAAGGGCACAGCTTATTTTAACCAGCATAACTTTTACCGAATTATTGATTGGACTTTTGATTCTTCGAGTAAATAACGCTCTTTTAATTGCGCTTCTGATAGCGCTGGTAGATGTACTTCCTATATTGGGAGCAGGTACTGTGTTGATTCCCTGGGCAATTATTAATCTGTTGCTTGGAAATACAAAATTAGCGCTTTCGCTGGCATTATTGTACGTAATAATTATCTTTGTCAGACAGCTTATAGAACCTAAAGTGCTTGGAAAGCAAATAGGGGTACACCCCCTGTTCACGCTTGCCGGCATGTATATAGGCCTAAAAATCTGGGGCGTAGCTGGAATGTTCATAGGTCCTTTATGTATTGTAGCGTTGAAGTATTTATTTGAAGGGGTTGCAAAGGAGGATAGCTTTAAGAATTGGATAGCACGTAATTTTCCAAAAAAAAGTAAGGGGATTTCCGTTACCAATATTTCAGGTAAGGAAATCGACACGGTTTCCGTGGAAAAAGAAGCGTGAACACGTTTACTTTAATCCTTCATGCAGCTTTGTCAACGCTTTTTTTTCAATCCTGGACACATAAGAACGCGATATACCAAGGCTTTCAGCTACTTCCCGCTGAGTTTTCCCGCATTTTCCGCACAATCCGTAACGTAGGCGGATGATAACCTGTTCTCTGCCTTCAAGTACGCATTTTATAAGACGGTAGAGTTTTTTGATCCTTTGCTTTAAATCAACCTTTTCCTCAACATCTTCGTCCTCGCTTCCCAGTATATCGATCAGAGCTATTTCATTACCTTCTTTATCGGTTCCCAACGGCTCATTTAAGGAAATTTCATTCTGGAATTTTTTAGAAGCTCTAAGGTGCATGAGAATTTCATTTTCAATACAGCGGGCGGCATAAGTGGCCAGACGAATACCCTTGTTTGGATCGTAGCTTGATACTGCCTTAATCAATCCGATTGTCCCTATGGATATTAAATCGTCTGAGTCAGTGTTATTGAGGGAATATTTTCTTGCCACATGCGCAACCAGTCTTAAATTATGCTCAATCAGTATATTTCGAGCGTTTTCATCACCTTTTCTGCAGGCTTCTACATATTTCTGCTCTTCATTACTGGAAAGAGGCTGGGGAAAAGACTGAGGGCCGGTTATAAAACCAGCCAGAAAATATTGTGCCAAAATTCTAAGAGTAAACAAATGAAGGGACGCAAAAAGCATACCATACCTCACAGCCTTATTTCATAATAATATATGCAAGGACTGAAGTTATTGCTACTGATAAAAAAATGACATTTTTGCATAAATGAAGTTTTTGACTTGCAAAAATATATGCTGTAAGATATAGACAAATACAAAACAGAGGTGTTTCCATGGATAATCTTATAGATAAATTGAAGGAATTATACCCCACATTCAGCAAAGGCCAAAAATTGATTGCCCGATATATTATTGAACACTATGATAAAGCTGCTTTTTTGACCGCTGCCAAACTGGGGGAAGAAGTGGGAGTAAGTGAATCGACTGTGGTGCGGTTTGCAAATGAAGTGGGTTATGACGGATACCCAAAGCTGCAAAAGGTATTACGGGAGGTTATTAAAAGCAAACTGACATCTACCCAGAGACTTGCAGTATCTTCAAACAGGTTGGATTCAGATAGCGTACTGAAAACGGTCCTCCAATCTGATTTGAATAAGTTGCGTCTTACATTGGAAGAGGCTGATATTGAAAACTTCAATCAGGTGGTTGAAGAGATCCTGAATGCTAAAAAAATATATATCCTTGGTGTCAGGAGTTCTGCCGCTTTAGCCAGCTTTCTGGGCTTTTATTTTAACCTGATATTCCCTAATGTACGACTGGTACATACCACAAGTGTCAGCGAGATGTTCGAACAGATAGTAAATGCCGGGGAGGGCGATGTAGTGATCGGAATAAGTTTTCCCCGCTATTCCAAGAGAACTTCAAAGTCGATGGAATTCGCAAGAAAACAGGGGGCTACGGTAATAGCCATAACTGATAATGAAACATCACCTCTTGCAAAATGTTCACATTATTCTCTTTTTGCAAGAAGCGATATGGTCTCTTTTGTGGATTCTCTTGTAGCGCCTTTATCAGTCATAAACGCGCTTATTGTCGCAATTGGTTTAAAGCGAAAGGAGACTATCCATAATACTCTTGAAAAACTCGAAAAGTTATGGGAAGAATATGAAGTATACGACACCGGGGAAAGTCAGAACAGACTCGGGAAAGATTAAGAACATCGGAGGATTTAATAGCTGATGTCAAAGAGAATCGGGATTATAGGAGCAGGGGCGGCAGGCCTTATTGCTGCAGGAAGGGCTGCTTCTTTGGGAAACCATGTTATGGTTTTCGAAAAAAATAAAAAAGCCGGTAAAAAGTTATTAATAACCGGTAAAGGCAGATGTAATATTACCAATAACTGTTCTTTGGAAGAACTGATGAAAAATATCCCCGGAAATGGACGCTTTCTTTATTCTGCTTTTAATAAATTCAATAATCATGACATTATGAACTTTTTTGAATCAGTTAATGTACCTGTTAAAACCGAACGTGGAAACAGAGTGTTTCCTGTTTCCGACAAGTCGCTGGATGTTGTAAACAGCCTTGTTAATTATGCCCGAAGCCAGGGGGCTAAATTTTTATATGAAGCTCCGGTTAAGGAGATCGTATGTGATGAGAACAGTGTAAAAGGGATATTGCTTCAAAATAATGACTATTATGAGTTGGACTCTGTCATTCTGGCTACAGGCGGCATCTCATATCCAATGACCGGTTCTACCGGCGATGGTTATAAAATGGCTGAAAAATTAGGTCATACGGTTACTGACCTTAAGCCTTCCCTTGTACCCTTGGAAGTGCGTGAAGGATGGGCTTCCCGTTTGCAGGGGTTAACCTTGAAAAATGTCGGGCTTACAGCATTTGATAACAAAAATAATAAAGTATATTATGAGCAGGGAGAAATGCTGTTTACCCATTTTGGCGTGTCGGGGCCGATGATCCTGAGTGCCAGCCGGCATGTTATGGATTGCGGCTTTACCGGATCATATTTTTTGATTGATTTAAAGCCTGCTCTTGATGAAGATACCCTTGATCAACGTCTGCAAAGAGATTTTACCAGGTATTCAAGAAAACATTTTGAAAATTCGTTGTCGGACTTGCTCCCTAAAAGTCTTATACCCGTCATCGTGGAACTGTCGGGTATTTCTCCCGATAAACCAGTTCATCAGATAACAAAGTCGGAGAGAAAGAATCTCGTCAAGCTTCTTAAAGGCTTAAAACTAACAGTTACAAAGCCACGTCCGGTAAGTGAGGCAATCGTTACTGCCGGAGGAATATCAACAAAGGAAATAAATCCGTCTACAATGGAATCCAAATTGGTTAAAGGTTTGTTTTTTGCAGGTGAAATAATAGATGTGGATGCCTATACCGGCGGGTTTAACCTCACCATTGCGTTTTCTACAGGGTATGTAGCGGGCAGCAATGTATAAATGCTATAAACCATAGGGACGGAACATATAGTTCGTGTATAATAAAATTCAGGTGCAAACCGGCTTATCCAGTTGAGTAACCTTGCATCCGCCTGCCGTGTCATTCTGAACGTAGCGAAGCGGAGTGAAGAATCTTTTATATCAACTTAAGATTCTTGACGCTCAGAATGACAAGTGAAGGTGTCGTCCTGAGCGGAGAAAAGCGGGATCGAAGTATCTTAGTTAATAATTGGACTGATAGAAGGACTCCGGCAGGCTTGTGCAGGATGGTATCAATTGCAGCCAATAAGGGAAAACTCTTAAGTACGCTTAAATGTTTACTTGGGAGTGAACATATGGACGGTTTGTTAAAATTCCTTTCGTGTCTGATGTTATCCGCTCTGGTAACTGTTCAGTTGCTTTTGGTTTCTCCTTACAGAGGCAGGCTGACGGATGATTCTATAAACGGGAAAATACTTGAAACTTATGAATCAGTTATAAGCAAAGGAAAAGTGGTTCTGGATGCAATGGGGAATTATGAGCCTAATTCCGCTTATATCCTGATTAACGGAGAAAAACAAAAATTAGTGGATGCCTTTCCCGTAGAACTGGATCTTCGCGACGGAGACGTTGTAGGAATACAATTAAAAATAGAAAGTCCAACTTTCTATGTGTTCTTGTTGTCCAGAAAAGGTTCGATAAAAACCGATCTAAAAGGCAGTACGATTCAAATAAAACCAGGAATCAATACTTTATTCCGCGTTACCGGCAACAATACCGGTAGATAAAATTTACAGTTTTATTACAGTTTTATCTGTGGACTTTTGCCAATTCGTGATAGAATATGTAATGATGGTTCTTGAGTCGTGAAGTTACATGAAATATAATCAAGAGAGTTACATGAAAAAAGTCAATTATTATAAAGTAGCTGAATTAATAAATTAATATGTTTTACGGGAGGCTTTTTCGTGGTTAATGAATTTATAAATAACGGCAGTAAGGAGGTAGTAAAAGCAGCAATAATGATGGCGCTGACCAGTGACAGGGCCGAAGAAAGGACTTTAAAGACACAACTGGCCCAAAACGGTATAAGAACTGCGGCGGTCGATTACGGCGGAGAATTTATCACTTCCATCATGAAAATTGTGGAGAGAGCCGTGGTTTCTTCAAAGCGTGAAGGCGTGATTGTAGAATGCCATAATGAGGAAGGCGCAGTTGCAGGAGCGGCAAGAGAAGCTCTTACACAGGTTATGCCAAAGGCGCTGGGTTTAAATGTAGGCGGTAAAATCGCGGTAGCCAGGTCCGGTGAACACGTGGCAGTTGCTGTCTTTTTCGGAATAGGTCTTTTACATTTAAATGAAGTCGCAATAGGAACAGGACACAGGGTAGTTTAGCAGGAGGTATTTTACTTGAAACCAATACAGATAGCGATAGACGGGCCTTCCGGTGCAGGAAAAAGCACAATGGCCAAACTTGTTTCTCAAAAACTGGGTATTATGTATCTGGACACCGGAGCCATGTATAGAGCATTGGCACTGAAAGCAATTCGTCAGAATATTGACACCACAGACAGCGAGAAGGTTACAGAGCTTCTTTCGGATTTCGATATCAGCATTAAATATGAAAACGGGATTCAAAAAGTTATTCTGAACGGTGAAGATGTCTCTGAAAAAATACGTACTGATGAAGTATCCATGGGAGCATCAAACGTATCGGCGATTCCTGCCGTTAGAAAACGTCTTGTAGAGCTTCAACAGAAGATAGCCGGCAATACTTCAGTCATTATGGACGGCCGGGATATTGGTACCCATGTACTTCCAAATGCGGATGTAAAGATTTTTTTGACTGCAAGTACAGCCCAGAGGGCTCTAAGACGGTATAATGAACAAAAAGAAAAAGGCATTTTAAAGAAGAGCCTTGAAGAAATAGAAAAGGAAATTGAAGTCCGGGACTACAATGACAGCCACAGAGCCGCATCCCCCTTAAGGCAGGCTGATGATGCTGTGCTATTGGATACCAGCAATTATTCGATAGAAGAATCAGTGGAAAAAATACTTGAAATCATCAGAAATAAGGGGTTAATTGATGCTATATAGTATTGGAAAAGTTATTCTTTATCTGTATTTTATAATTTTCCGTCGTGTAAAGGTGGAAGGAAAAGAAAACATTCCCAAGAAAGGTCCGGTTCTGCTTTACGCCAATCATCCAAGCGCCTGGGATATGTTTTTGATTGCAGTATTCATGCGTAGAAGAGTACATTACATGGCCAAGGCGGAGTTGTTTAAAAATCCGATTTTAAGATTTTTGTTAAGATCAGTGGGCGCTTTTCCCGTAAGCAGAGGAAAAGGAGACATAGGTTCAGTAAAGAATGTATTCAGGCTGCTTGAACAGGGGAAAGTCGTAGGAGTTTTCCCGGAAGGAACCAGAACCCTGAAGAAAGATCCGCGTAAGAGAAAAGCAGGAGCCGCAATGATGGCATTATACTCAAAAGCGCCTGTGCTTCCGGTAGGAGTAGAATGGAGCAATAAAATTTTTTCCAAAGTTCGTATTGTTTTTGGAGAACCGTTTTTGATGCTGCCGAAAGAGGAGGGCAAGCACATACCTAAAGAAGAATTAATACAGTTGACGGATGAAATAATAAATAAGATTTATGCATTGATTGGGCAGTGAGGCGGCAATGGAGATCAAGGTTGCAAAATATGCCGGTTTTTGTTTCGGTGTGGACAAAGCAGTTAAAACATCCTTTGAAGTGGATTATGACGGCAATGTATACACCATGGGAGAGTTGATTCATAATCGCGATGTGATTGAACAACTTAAGAAAAAAGGAATCAGAGCGATAAATAATTTAGATGAATTGAAAGAAGGAGACTGCGTTATAATAAGAGCCCATGGTATTGGGAAAAAGGTTTATGACGACCTAAACGCTTTGAATGTTAAGATCCTGGATGCAACATGCCCCTATGTAAAACGTATCCATGAGATTGTCAAAAAACAGTACGAGGCCGGTTACAGGGTCGTCATAGTAGGTGACAGTAAACACCCTGAAGTAATCGGAATAAACGGATGGTGTGAGGGAAAAGCTTTAATTATCAACGATGAAAAAGAGGCAGAACTGTTGCCGCATTCTGATGAAAAAGCTGCCGTTGTTGCGCAGACAACATTTAAAAGAACGAAATATGAAGATATTTGTGAAGTTCTAAAGAAAAAGTTTGCATTCGTATTAAAATTTGATACAATATGTAATGCGACCGTACAACGGCAAACTGAGGCAGAAAAACTGTCCAGGGAAGTAGATGTAATGATCGTAATAGGGGGAAAGAACAGTTCTAACACGCAGAAATTATTCGAAATCTGCAAAGAGAACTGTCCTGAGACTTATCTTGTTGAAAATGCGGATGAGTTGCCTCTTTTCGATAAAAATGCAAGAACAGTAGGGATTACCGCAGGCGCATCGACACCTGAAACGGTAATCAAGGAGGTTATTTTTCACATGGAAGGCATGATGAACGGGCACGAAGGCGAAATCAATTTCAGCGAGGCCCTGGAAATGACGTTGACTGAGCTAAAAGCAAACGAGATCGTAAAGGGAAAGATCATCGGGTACAACAACAACGATGTATTCGTTGACTTGGGGTACAAAGCTGATGGCATTATCCCAATGGAAGAGTTTCTTGATGATCCCGATTTTGATCCGGAAAAGGATTTGAAACCCGGCGATGAGATAGAAGCCATGATCGTAAAGATCAATGACGGCGAAGGCAATGTTTTGTTGTCAAAGAAAAAAGTTGATTCTATCCGTGGTTTTGAATTGGTGGAAGAAGCATTCAAAAACAAGACTCCTATTGAAGTAATAATTAAGGAAATTGTCAAAGGTGGAGCTGTTGCCGATTACAAGGGTGTTCGAATTTTCATACCGGCTTCACAAATCAGCGATAGATTCGTTAAGGATTTAGAACCTTTCAAAGGTAAGAAAGTCAAGGTTGTAATAACGGAAATGGCAAACAAAAGGCGTGTAGTCGGGTCTTGCCGTGCCATTATTGAAGCAGAAAAAGAAGCTAAATCCGAAGCTTTCTGGAATGATGTGGAAATAGGCAAGGAATACACGGGAACCGTCAAGAGCATTACCAACTTCGGTGTATTTGTGGATCTTGGCGGCGTGGATGGATTAATCCATGTATCGGAGCTTTCCTGGAAAAAAATTGATAATCCTTCAAGCATCCTGAAAGTAGGCGACGTCGTAAAGGTTCGCGTTATCAGCTTTGATAAGGAAAAACAAAAGGTATCATTGGGTTACAGAAAGATGGAAGATAATCCGTGGTACAATATTGAACAGAAATATCCGGTTGGAAGTACAGTTACAGGCACTGTGCTTCGGATGGTTCCGTTTGGAGTTTTTGTTGAGCTGGAAGAGGGCGTGGAAGGTCTTGTGCATATCTCCCAGATTTCAAATGTTCGGCTAGGAAGACCTGAAGAGGTTCTTGAGGTTGGACAAAAAGTAGAAATGAAAGTTGTAGACGTCAATCCCGAACTTAAAAAAATCAGCTTATCCATAAAGGAAGTTAACCCTATTGATCCTCAGAAGCCGGAAGAGCCTGCTTCAGAAGAACCCGGAGAGGAAATCCCCACTGAGCATAGTGAAGAGATGAAAAACACAATAGGCGATCTCATAAAAGACATCCAAGAATAATTATGTTAAAAAGTGTTATATATAGCAAGACCGGGAAACCCGGTCTTGCTGTTATATATCATTATTTTATTCTAGGAGGCTAATAAATGGGTATCTTCAATGATTATGAAATCTTCAAGACGAAATTTTATAACATATCCGGTATAGATTTAAATCTTTATAAAGAAAAACAAATGAAGAGACGAATCACATCACTGGCAGAAAAATACGGGCATACTACATACTGCTCATTCCTTGAGGAAATGAAGCGAGATCAGGAATTATATAAATTATTCATAAATTATCTGACAATTAATGTATCCGAGTTTTTCAGAAATCCATCCCAATGGATATATTTTGAAAAAACAGTGCTAACTGAGATTTTCAGGAATAAGAATTTAAAAGACTTGAAGATATGGAGTTCAGCCTGTTCAACAGGAGACGAACCATATACGGTTGTAATGATACTGAATAAATTCCTGCCTTTGGAGAGAATAAATATTTTGGCCACAGATATTGATTTAGAGGCTATGAACAAGGCAAAAACAGGGATTTATTCTTCAAGAAGTTTGAAAGAACTCCCCAAAGAGTATTTAGATAAACATTTTACCCAAATAAGTGATGACAGCTACCAAATTTCGGAGAAGGTACGAAAATGTGTAACCTTCAGACAGCTTAATCTCTTAAAGGATCCTTATCCAAAAGGAATGGACATAATTATTTGCAGAAATGTACTTATTTATTTTACAGAGGAAGCAAAAAATTATATAATGAAAGAGTTCAGTGAATCTCTCAGGCCAGGTGGTGTGCTTTTCATAGGTAGTACCGAACAAATAATGAATTATCAGACTTTTAATTTGAAACCTATTGAAACATTTTTCTATCAGAAAACGGAGGGACAGATCTAATGGTGCAGCTTGACAAAATGACTAGGGAAGAGCTTCTGGAGGTAATAAGGATCAAGGATCAACTTATAAAAGAGCAGCAGGAAGAATTGGAAGCATATAGAGAGCTGGTGGAAGAATTGCGGGCCAAGCTCGGCCTTAATGATTCATTATATACTGGGAACGGGGATTAATAGTGTTTGCCTATCTTAAGGGAACTTTGATAAGAAAAACATCAGACAGTATAATCATTGATGTTAATGGTGTGGGATATAAAGTATTCACAGCCGGTTCGGCTCTTACTGTCTGTAATGAAATCGGCAGCGAGATTAAGCTGCATACATATTTTTATGTTAGAGAGGATACTCAGGCTCTTTATGGATTTCTAAATGAAGAGGAGCTGAAAATGTTTGAGCAGCTCATTACAGTGACGGGGGTAGGTCCTAAAGCGGCTCTAAGCCTGGTTTCCAATATTCCTCCCTCAAAATTCGGTCTTGCTGTATTGACCGATGACGCGGAAAGCTTTACAAAAGCCCCCGGTATTGGAAAAAAAACAGCCCAGAGAATTATTCTTGAACTTAAAGATAAATTAAAGAAGTCAAACGATCAATTTATTGATATAAAAACTGATACTCCTGGTTTGAGACCATCGTCCAATAAAATGCAGGAAGCAGTAAGTGCTTTGATCATGCTGGGCTATTCCTCACAGGAAGCAAACGCTGCGGTTATGGCCGTATATGAAGAGGAAAAACCAATAGAACAGATAATAAAAGATGCTCTTAAGAACTCAATATAAAAAATGAAATTATCGATTGCCCGGTTGGTTGACTTTGGGCAATCGTACTAATTATATTACTTCGGATAAAAAGTGAGGTGGTACTGTGGATGAAGGAAGAATTTTAAACAGTGAGTTCAGAAGAGATGATGCTGATGAAGCCAGCTTAAGACCACGTACCATCAACGAGTATATCGGACAGACAAAAGTAAAAGAAAACCTCCTTGTTTTCATCGAGGCGGCAAAAAAAAGAGAAGAAGCTCTGGATCATGTACTCCTTTACGGGCCTCCCGGCCTTGGAAAAACTACTCTGGCAAGCGTTATAGCCAGCGAGTTAGGCGTAAATATCAGGATAACTTCAGGTCCGGCAATTGAAAGAGCAGGGGATTTGGCTGCTATTCTGACTAACCTAGGCCCTTTTGACGTGCTGTTTATTGATGAGATACACAGATTGAACCGTAATGTAGAGGAAATACTCTATCCTGCAATGGAAGACTACGCATTGGATATTATTATCGGGAAGGGCCCAAGTGCCAGGTCTATCCGCCTTGATTTGCCTAAATTCACGCTGATAGGCGCTACAACAAGAGCTGGTCTTCTGACTTCACCGCTGCGGGACAGATTTGGCATAATCAACCGCCTGGAAATGTATAACCATGATGAACTGACAACGATTGTAAAGCGTTCAGCCAACATTTTGGGTATTGAAATAGAAGATGCGGGTGCGATGGAGATCGCGAAGCGTTCAAGAGGGACACCGAGAATTGCAAACCGCCTTTTAAAAAGGATCCGGGACTTTGCCCAGGTCAAATCCAACGGTAAGATAACGCTGGAATTAGCCAAATATGGGCTTAAAGCTCTGGAAATCGACGATCTTGGTCTAGACAACACTGATAGGATCGTGCTTAGCACAATTATCAACAAATTTGACGGAGGTCCGGTGGGTCTGGACACTCTGGCCGCTTCAACAGGGGAAGAGGCTAACACTATTGAAGATGTTTATGAGCCGTATCTTCTGCAATTAGGCTTCATTCAGAAAACTCCCCGGGGCAGAAGAGCCACCCGCCTGGCATATCAGCATCTGGGCATCCAATATAGCAAGAGAGATGAAGAAACCGAGCAAATCAGTTTTTTAAACGATAATGAATAAGGAGACAAAGATATGTCATATAAGGTCGGATTTATAGGTGCGGGGAATATGGGCGGCGCCTTGATAAAAAGTATAGTAAGGTATAAAAGGGAAACCCTTAAAAACGATCCTGACGGTGGTGAATCGTTTTCTGTCTCTGCGTTTGATATCAATTCCGAATTGTTGAAAAAGCTGACAGATGAAACTGGTATAGTAGCAGAAACCTGTGCTGAAAGCCTGGTAAAAAACTGCGATATTATCGTACTGGCAGTCAAGCCTCAATATTGCGATAATGTGCTTAAAGAAATCCAACCGTCAATTACTGATAAAAAAATAATCGTCTCGATCATTGTAGGGCTTTCGACCCAATATTTTAAGAGCGTTCTTGGAAGTCATGCCAGAGTTGTAAGGACCATGCCCAATACTCCTGCATTAGTTGGGGAAGGAATGACCCTTATCAGTTGGGATGATTCTGTGAATGAAGAAGAAAGAAAAGCCATAATCAAACTTTTCAGCTGTTCCGGCATGGTGGAGGAGCTGGAAGAAAGTCTTATGAATGAAGTAACCGCACTTACCGGCAGCAGCCCGGCTTACATTTTTATTCTTATTGAAGCTATGGCTGATGCTGCTGTCAAGTCGGGTATTCAAAGAAAACTTGCCTACAGGCTTGCTGCCCAGGCTGTGCTGGGATCGGCCAAAATGGTTCTGGAAACCGGAAAACACCCTGCTGAACTGAAGGACATGGTTTGTTCCCCTGCCGGAACGACCATTGAGGCTGTATCCGTTCTCGAACAGGAAGGCTTCAGAAATGCCATAATAAAAGCTATGGATCAGTGTACCAAAAGAGCCAGAGAGATAGGCAAAAAGAATTTCGACAAATAGGAGATCATATGGAATATTACGAGAAAACTATAAGTACCGAGTTAAAGTATAAAGGAAACATTATTGATGTTGAAAAATTAATTGTTGAGCTGCCTGACGGCAAACTGGCATCAAGGGATGTTGTCAGGAATGCCGGCGCATCTGTTATAGTTCCTGTTATTGATGACGAGATAATTCTGGTACAACAATTCAGAAAACCTCCGGAAAAGGTATTTATAGAGCTTCCTGCCGGCAAGCTGGAGTATGGGGAAGACCCTGCCGTCTGTGCTGCCCGTGAGTTGAAGGAAGAAACCGGATACAGTGCCAGGGAACTTGTTAAAATTCTGCAACTATACCCGGCTCCTGCATTTTCAGACGAGGTTCTGCATGTCTATTTGGCGACCGGGCTCGTTAAAGGCGAAGCATCACCCGATGAGGGCGAATTTATTACAGCCAAAGCATATAAAATATCCGAAGCCTTATCCATGATAGACCAGGGCATTATAAACGACAGCAAAACAGTGGCGGGAATCCTTTTCGCAACAAGATATCTCAATAAAAAATAATCCTATTTTCCGGGAGTAAACTATGACTTTATCGGTAAAAAAAATCGGCATAATCGGTTTAGGTCTGATCGGCGGTTCTATTGCCCGTGCATTGAAACGAAACGGTAAGGGCTATGTCATAAAGGCCTGGGACAGAGACATAAAAAATCTTAAAATGGGACTTGAAGAGAAAGCGATTGATGAATTCTCTTTGTCTTTAATAGAAGATTTCTCTGATTGTGAAGTAATTTTCTTGTGCGTTCCTGTTTTCGCGATGAAAAGTATCCTTGAAGAGCTTTTGCCAGGTATTTCACCTAACACTGTTTTGACCGATGTAGGCAGTACTAAATCCGATGTATTGGCCTTGATTAAAGATATTAATGTGAAAAATCCCTTTATTGGCGGACATCCCCTTGCGGGGTCTGAAAAATCAGGGTTTGCGGCTTCAAGAGCTAATCTTTTTGAAAATGCCTATTATTGTCTTACTCCCGAAGAAAATACCGATAAAGACAGCTTGATAAAGCTTAAGAGTATTGTGCTGGATTTAGGAGCCATTCCAATAGAACTGTCCCCTGATGAACATGATAGGGTTACAGCCGCCATCAGTCATGTCCCTCATGTTGTGGCGGCTTCGCTGGTGAATTTGATTGATGAGCTGGACAGCCCGGATAATGTTATGAAGACGATATCGGCCGGAGGCTTTAAGGATCTTACCCGTATCGCTTCGTCATCCCCAGGTTTATGGGCGGGCATATGTTTATCCAACAGGGAAAAGGTACTAGAAACAATAGATTGCTTTATAGAGAAGTTAAAGTGTTTTGAGAATGATTTAAATGACAGGAACAGGGAAAAAATTGAAAAGTTCTTTGCTTCTGCCCGGGACATAAGAAACAGTTTATCGGATCGAAAGAGCATATTCCAAAAGACATATTCAATTCTGGTGGACGTGGAGGACAAACCGGGTATTATCGCTTTGATTGCCTCTGCTCTTGCAAAAGAGAATATTAATATTAAAAATATCGGGATCCTCAACAGCCGGGAGACTGAAGACGGAGCTTTGGAAATCCAATTGGAAGATGAAGAATCCCGCCGCCGCGGTATTGAAATACTGACCCGGCTTGGATACAGAGCCAAACAAAAGGATTAATAATAAATCACGAAATTGTCTCATAAATTAGCTTGTACGATGTATAATTCTTGTCAGCGCCTCATAAATTCTATCGAGGTGATGACAATGTTATTTATCAGCATAAAAAAGAAAACCATCGGATTGTTCTTCGCAGCCGTAATATTATGTCTGGTGGTCGTTATAATCTACACAGCTGTAAGAGTATCATATAACGAGAATAAATACCAGTCAGTTTTGGCAATGACACAAATGTTTGATGATACACATTTCATTGCATATATTTCCGATGTTGAGGCACATAAGGCAAAACGAAACATAGAGGTCTTTGACATAGCGAAAGGTGAAGTAATAAGATCCGAACCCAACAGTATTGATATACAAAATGAAGTGTTTAATTACGTAAAAACCATAAAAAGCCTTTATACAAAAGTCATGCCGTTTCCTGATAAAGGGTATGTGATTCGTGTGCCTTTTGATACACCTATGAAGGTAGATCAGAAGTTATTATTGGATTCGGGGATCAAAGCGGTGGATTCGGTATTTATAATTTTAAGCGATAAAGAAGCCCCCATCATGCTTATACTTGACAGTCAGGAAAGGCCGTATTTCTATACATTTAACGCCAGCGTCCAGCCCCTGCTGGATTATGTCAAGCTTAAGCCTGATACTGAAAAATCCCAGGAAAGCCTGGAAGATTTAGAACAGGAAAATCCGGAAATCCCTACAGAAACGGAAACTGAGGAAGAACTTCCTGATTTGTCGGACAGTTGATAACAAACCTCCCTGCCATAAAAACTGACTGCTAAGCCGACAACAGAAGCGTTTACTGTGAGGCATAAAACCTCCGGTGAAAAGAGATTACAGAGAGAAGTATTATTAGCAAAGAGCCATCTATTTGTCAGATGGTTCTATTTTTGCTTTTTTCGTTGATACACTGATAAACGTTATGTATAACGTTAATTGATGAAAACTTCCCTCTTGCTTTTCCGGAACATTATTTATCTGTTTTTTAATGATTCTTCTTTGTCAGGGGGATTGAAAATAAGACGAATGATCCGGCTGGGGCGTCCTGCCGGGTTTATCATGCTATGTCCCACTATCCTGGCATATTTGTTGTCAATTAGTTTTTCCAACAGGCGGTTCATGCTTCTTAATGAAACACCGAATGCCTTTGCCAGCTCCGAGGGTGTAAAAGTATCTTTATTATTGATATCCATGATGGTCTGGAATTTTATGATGCTGTTCAAACTTAAACCGGCTTTAGTAGCTATTTCCTGAAAATGCCCGTCAATTTTAGCTTCCGACGAATTATACGGTTCGTGTACCGGGACAATGGGACCGTAATACTGGTTGTTTTCCACTTTATATGCCTGATTTCCGCCTTTCTTCTTTGCTTTCAGCAATCCAAGACTGGCATTGTATTTGGATTCCCGCGGCGTTTCGCCGTATCCGATGCCTATGCTGAGGGTTCCAAACTGCACCATATCCTGTCTAGTGAGAATATTGATTTTCTGAAGATGTTCAGTTTCCATTTCAAACAGCGGCTTTGTAGTAAAAAGCATATATTGTCCCATTTCTTTCTCAATGACCGCTGCCTGTATACGTTGTGAAAAGCGATATATCTCTTCCGAAACTTTCATGGCTTCAAGCGACAGCTGATATTCATTTTCTCTGATCAGCGCATATTCATCGGGCAGATCACGCTCAATTGCAAGAACTACTATATCACTGTTTTTTTGGAGCTTTGATCTTTTTTTTATGTCGTAGTATCTAATGGCCTCCTCAATGCTTTGTTTTGTTGGGGTCAGAATGATGCAGGGGATACCCAGACCCGATAAATATTCATATACCGCGGCGATACCTGTAATACAAACGCTTACATTGCCCAGCTCATAGTTTTTACGATGGAAATCTTGAATTTTTGTTAGATAATCATTATTGACAGGTATATTATGACATACGTGAAGGCTTAATCTTTCTATTGGTATCTTTAAATTTTTATAAATGGTAAGTATATCTTCTTCCGAGTATGAATCAATACTGATTTTACTGATGTCATAGCCGTATACGTAAGAAGCTTCCAACAGGCCGGTCAAGAGCCGCATGCTGTCGTACTGTATATACATCCAGGGTTTTTTTGAAATAATAGCCATATTGACAAGATCATAGGGTTCTTTGCAGGTAAACAGCAAACCGTCAAAATGATGCTCGTTCGCTTTTATAAAGGATACGACAGAAGCAATGTCGGTTGTGTCCATGATGATCTCGGTGGTTTCAATTTCTGGGAAAGACTGCGACATGATATTCTTAACGATTTTCAGGGTACGATTATGACCGATCAGGCCCAGCTTCAATAGATATCATCCTTTCATTCGACACGATATGTCAATTATATCTTATAAAACATGTTTCATAAAGAAGAATTAAGGACGTATTATGGTCTATTTTAAGACAAGGACTTTAATGCTAGAATGTACTAAAGAAAAAATGAGTATAGCAGGAGATTTTCTCATGCCGGTTATAAATGTTAAATCCAAAGACTCTGCTGGAAAGCTTAAATTAAATAAATTTGCTGAAGAAATCAGTAATAAAACGGGTATTCCGGTCTGCCGGCTGCAGATTATTGCCGAATACTATCCTCCGGAAGATTTTTTTACGGACAATGTCCATGCAATTATTTTTATTTCCATTTCCGAAAAAAACGATAAAAATACGATCCAGGAACTGATGAAAGCCTGTGTATCGATTGCCGCAAAACACTTTAATGCTGAGGAGAACTGTATTGCCGCCACTGCTGATACTGTCGGCACGGGGTATCTCCTTGTAAATAATCAATTTATTTAATTTCGGAGGTGTTCTATGAAAAAGATTTTATTACTACACGGGGCATGGCATAACGGAAAATGTTGGGACAAAGTCTCAGCGATACTCAAGAAGAACGGATACGAAACAGAAGCCCTTACATTGCCGGGAAACGGCGAGAATGACAGCAAAGACGTGACATATGAGGATTATGTCAATTATGTATGTGACAGGGTCCGTGCGCAAGAAGGAAAAGTCATTGTGGTCGGTCATTCCAGTGCAGGCCATGTACTGCAGATGGCACTTCCGAAAGTGGCAGATAAAGTTGAAAAGGTTATTTTCAACAATGCCTGGTTGCTTCCGGACAACAAGTCGCAGTTTGATTTTGTTCCGGATGAGATCAAGAACGGTATGAGACAGGCGGCGATAGCTTCCGGAACAGGAGCCATCCCCATCGATCCAATGTTCGTACGTACAATGCTGGCAACCGAAGCCAGTGAAGAACAAATCGAAGAACTGATGAAACTTCTGGTTGAGCAGCCACTCATTATAATGGAAACGCCGGTACAGGCAAAAGCGTTTGCCGAAATGAATGTACCGATGATTCTGTTGTATTGTACAAAGGATGTATCTGTTGCACCCGGTGCATTTTTAGGAATGTTCAAAGCTTGGGGAGACAATCCTGTAATAGAAGTCGATTGTGATCATGAAGGGCTGTTCACAGCTCCCGAAGTTTATACCGAAGGTCTTATAAAAGCCATAAATCTATAAATAATTCTATAAATGATTCTTAGAAAAAAGTGAATATCTGCCGGCTTGTCCGGCAGAAAATTTACCTCTGTTTAATGAATAAATAAGGGGTTATGTTGGTTATGCTCAAAAACTTTACTGAATTAGTCGACAGAGTTAAATCATGTCCCAGAAAAACGGTGGCGGTTGTCTGCGCCGATGATGAACATGCGCTTGAAGCAGTAATCCGGGCGGACGATATAATAGACGCCATTTTGGTAGGCGATACCAGGCAGATTGCTGAAAAACTGCGGGACTTAAACCAGAATCCAAATGATTTCAAGTTGGTTCAGGTGCCTGAAGGACAGCATCCTGCTGTAACGGCAGCCAAATTGATCCAAAACGGTGAGGCGGATTTCCTTATGAAAGGGCGTATTTCTACAGGAGATCTGTTAAAGGGCGTATTAAGCGATGAAAGCGGTCTGCGCAAGTATAGGCTTATGTCCCATGTATCTATACAGGAAGTTCCGGGATATCATAAGCTGATATTTTTGACAGACAGCGGTATGTGCATTAACCCGGATCTGGAGCAAAAAAAGCAGATATTGATCAATGTACTGGATTTTATGCGGAGGCTTGGTTACGAAAAGCCTTCAGTTGCCGCTTTATGCGCCATAGAGACGGTAAATCCCAGTATGCCTGAAACATTGGACGCACAGGAACTAAAAAAAATGGTGGAAGACGGCATTATCGGAAACTGTGATTTTGAAGGCCCCATCTCATATGATGTGGCGATGGTGCCTGAAGCTGCTCGTATAAAAGGTTATGACAGCAACAATTCGGGTAATTTCGATGTGTTGTTCGTGCCAAATCTGCTTGCAGGGAATCTCCTTGGCAAAAGCCTGGTATATACTTTGAAAGGCAAGATGGCAGGATTGATACTGGGTGCCAGGGTACCCATCGTACTAACATCACGAAGCTCGACCGCTGAAGAAAAATACAACTCACTTGCAATTGCGGCAAGTGTTGCAACAGGAGATTAGAAAATGAAACAGTTAATGACAGGTAACGAAGCCATAGCAAGGGGAGCGTATGAAGCGGGCATAAGGTTTGCATCCGCATATCCCGGTACACCCAGCACTGAGATACTGGAGAATATCGCATCGTATAAAGATGATATCGTTGCTGAGTGGGCTCCCAATGAGAAAGTAGCATTGGAGTCAGTTGTAGGTTATTCCATCGCCGGCGGCGGAGCCATAGCATCTATGAAACAGGTAGGATTGAATGTGGCAGCCGATCCGCTGTTTTCTTTCGCTTATACCGGCTGCAACGGAAGCGCCATCATTGTGACCGCAGATGAACCAGGTATCCACTCGTCGCAAACCGAACAGGACAATCGTTATTACGCAAAAATGGCCAAACTCCCGATGTTTGAGCCGGCAGACAGCCAGCAGGCCAAAGATATGGTAATAGCCGCATGCGAAATCAGCGAAAAGTACCGCACACCCGTAATTATCCGTATGACGACGCGAATATGCCACAGCAAAAGCATCGTAGAGCTGGGCAGTCGCCGACAGGTGCCCAAAAAAGAATATAAAAAAGATATCTGGCAGTTTACCACAATGCCTGCAGTATCGAGAAAACTGCGTTTAGAACTGGAAGAACGGCTTAAAGGTCTGACCATAGAAGCCAATAATTCCCCTTTCAATGAAATTGAATGGAATGATAAAAGCATCGGTATTATAGCCAGCGGCGTTGCCTATCAATATGCCAAAGAAGTTTTCGGTGAAGAAGCCTCATATCTGAGCATCGGATTCTCGTATCCCATTCCTATGGATTTGATAAAAGAATTTGCAGCTAAAGTGGATACATTATATGTCATTGAGGAAGTAGAGCCGTTTTTGGAGGAAGAAATCCGTGCTGCGGGAATTTCCTGTCACGGAAAGGATCTTTTGCCGGGAATAGGGGAACTTAGCCCCAGGATCATAGAAGAAGCTATCAAGGGAGTAAAAAAAGAATTACTGCCTGTGCAGCCAGATAAGTTAACAAACAGACCTCCGGTACTTTGTCCGGGTTGCGCTCACCGTGCGGTTTTTTATGAACTTGGCAAACGCAAAGACATCTTTATTGCCGGTGATATTGGTTGTTACGGCCTCGGAGCTCTTCCTCCGTTAAATGCAATGGACACATGCATATGCATGGGGGCGAGTGTAAGCGCCGGTCATGGAGCGGCAAAAGCGTTTAAAGAATATGGCACCGATAAGCATGTGGTAAGCGTTATCGGAGATTCTACATTCTTTCATTCTGGTATAACAAGCCTGCTCAATGTAGTTTATAACAAAAGCAAGACCATTACCGTGATACTGGATAACCGGATTACTGGAATGACAGGCCATCAGGATCATCCCGGAACAGGCTATACGGCACAGGGAGAAGAAACCCTGGAAGCGGATATAGAAATGATCGTGAAGTCGCTGGGGATAAATCATGTTAAAACCGTTAATCCGCTTCGGTTAAAGGAGCTGCATGAAGCAATCGACTCAGCCATTGAAAACCCTGAACCCTCAGTGATAATAGCCAGATGGCCATGTGCACTGAAAAAACTTTCAGTCAAAGATAAAGCGGAATTTGAAATGCGCGTTAAAAGCTACATAGTCGAAAGAGAAAAATGTATCGGTTGTAAAAAGTGTATCCGGACCGGGTGTCCTGCGTTGCGTTTTGACAAAGTAAACAAAAAAGCAATGATAGATCCGATCATGTGCAACGGCTGCTCGCTTTGTGAACAGGTTTGTCCGGCAGACGCTATCATACTTGAACAGAAGTAGGAGATAAAAATGGTGAAAGCAAAGAGTATTTTGATTGTTGGTGTTGGCGGACAGGGGACTCTGCTGGCAAGTAAAATATTGACACAAGGCCTGATGGAGATGGGCTACGACGTAAAAATGTCGGAGATACATGGCATGAGCCAGCGGGGCGGCAGTGTTTCCGCACATATAAGATATGGAGAAAAAATATATTCACCGGTGATCAGCGAAGGTGAAGCCGATATACTTCTGTCTTTTGAAGAAATGGAAACATATCGTTGGCTTAATTATCTAAAACCCGACAGCGGAATGGCAATTATTAATAATTACAGGCTTCCGCCCGCACCTGTTCTCACAGGACAGACTGATTACCCTGAAGGGCTTATAGATGAAATCAGGAAGAATGTAAATGTCATTATGGTGAATGCCAAAGATATAGCACTTGAGCTTTCTTTCGCCAAAGCGATGAATATGGTGCTGATAGGCGCTCTCATTAAAGCTGCCGGTCTTGATGCTGCTGACTGGATAAATATTATAAGCAAAATAGTGCCTCAAAAATATCTGGAAGGCAATATTAAAGCATTTACGGCAGGCATGAATTCAGTTATTTAAAGGTTTGTAAATTTCAACTTGTAAGGAAGAGTGAGGGTAATTCATGGATAACAGCAAACGGATACTGGTGATAAATCCTGGTTCTACATCAACAAAAATCGCGTTATATGAAAATGAACAAGAGATAGATTCGAGGACGCTTCAGCATTCAGCGGAAGAACTGGCGATATGCGAGGAAATCAACGACCAGTTGGAGCTGCGGAGAAAAGCTGTTATGGATTACCTTCAACTAATGGAAACTCCGGTTGAATCACTGTCAGCAATAGCTGCCAGAGGGGGAGTAATAGGTAAGCTTGATTGCGGTGCATACTTGATTGATGAATCCCTTGTCATGGCATCAATAAACTCCCTGGCACCTCATGCTGCCAACATGGCGCCGGTAATAGCTTACGAGCTTGCTCAGATGGCAGGAATCAAGGCATATATATATGATGCGGTATGCGGCTGCGGTAACCCACAGGAAGTTTTTGCCATAACAGGAATGCCTGAAATAGAAAAACCTTTTTTGACTCATGTGCTAAACAGCAGAGCTGCGGCAATTCAACAGGCAAAATCCGACGGGAAAGATTTAAAAGACACTACCTATATCGTTGCTCACCTGGGCGGTGGAATTACCGTAAACTTGATCCATAAAGGTGAAATCCTTGATATCATCGGAGATGATGAGGGAACTTTTTCTCCTGAGCGGTCAGGCGGTTTGCCCTGCAGGGCCCTGGTCAAGCTCTGTTATTCCGGAAAATATTCCGAGAAAGATATCCAGAAGAAAATGAAGGGACATGGGGGACTTCTGGCATATCTCGGAACAAATGACTTAAGAGAAGTAGAAGATATGATCCTGAAAGGAAATAAAAAGGCAGAGATTTGTTATCAGGCCATGGCAATGCAGGTGGCAAAAGATATCGGCGCGTTAAGCACGGTTACGGAAGGAGTTATTGACAAAATAATACTTACAGGCGGTCTTGCATACTCTGAGAAATTTACTGAACTGATAATAAAAAGGACAAGGTTCATCGCACCGGTCAGAGTTATTCCCGGATCATGCGAAATGCAGGCATTGGCATCGGGAATATACAGGGTTTTGACCGGTGAAGAAGAGGCAAGAAGATTTATACCGGAGAATTGAATCTAAGACAAATAGATATGAGCATTACCCCGCAAATGGCATAAAATTTGGTTTTAGAATATGATCCGGCAGACAAACCCAAAAACGCAAAAAAGGTATTGAAATGTGTCCGTTTCTTGTTTATAATGATTAAGTGCCGTGGGGGTATAGCTCAGTTGGGAGAGCGCTTGAATGGCATTCAAGAGGTCAGGGGTTCGACTCCCCTTATCTCCACCAAACTAAAAGCCTTGGAAATACTTTATTTTCAAGGCTTTTTTCAATGCTTGTATATTGTCTGGCGAAAAATGCTTAACCACAAAACAATGCTAATATTTCTGTAGAATATTTTTGGTTCTGCGCCAATTGTTGGGGCATAACATAGTAAAATATAGTAAAATGAAAAACTCTATGATACCGGCAAATAATCGTTAAGATTGTCTGCCGGTTTTTATTAATATGACACAATGTTGTTAGCCGCGGCGAAATAAGATGAGGGATAAAATCAGGCATTTTGCTTTTTGCCATGTTTCTCAGACATATAGCCTGAGTCAATGGTATAATAAAATAAGCAACGAATTTAAGATTTTTAGGTCGGTTATATACATTAGATCAGAAAGGCTATTGATATGTTTATTGATTTAGAAACAGAAAGATTATTTTTGAAATGTATCGGATATGACGATGTGGATTTCTTCTATAAGCAGTTTTCAACTGATGAAGTAAATCGATATCTTTATGATGTGGAGCCATTTGATTCTGTGGAAGAAGCAAAAAAATGGATAGGTTTTTATCTGGAAAACGAGCCAAGAAATCGGCATAGGTGGATTATGGTACTCAAAGAAAACGGTGAAAAGATTGGAACTTGTGGCTTTCACTGTTGGAACAGAGAGACCGGAGAAATAGAGATGGGTTACGATTTGCAGCCATCATATTGGAGAAAGGGTTATACGACCGAGGCTCTGACTGCAATCATGAAATTCGCAGCAGAGGAAATGAAAGTCAAAAGGATATTTGCTCATATTTCCGTGGATAACATTGCTTCAATTAGGACATCAGAAAAAATGGGGTTTTTAAAGACCGGAGAGCAGTATTATGAAGAATTGAATGGTGAAAAATATTTACATGATATATATTGCTTCGATATTGAGGCAAATACCGATTTTTTTCCCTGTCAAAACGGAGAATAGCTTCTTACTTGGGAAGACAATTGATGTCATAAGTAAATTTAAGCATTTTTGACTTATTCCCCGAGATTTCTTTATAATTGTTATCGAGAGGTGTGAGATTTTAGTGGATGATCCTTCCGGCCCTGATCCTGAGCCGCCTGATCTGCGATTTAAAATTCATAATAAGAATCCAGACAAATCATTAATAAGCATAACACTGGGCAATCTAATGTTGTCCTTTTTGTTATGTGTTTTTTTATTGATTTAGCTTAAAATTTGAGTTACCCAGGCGTTTTATTTAGTTTTATTAATTGAGCATATATTTAGGAGGATATGTACCTTGTCAGACACTCATATATTTTGGTTATTTTTAATGCAAATGATCTTTATACTGCTTAATGCGATTTTCGCTTGTGCTGAAATTGCGGTCATAACCATGAATGACAATAAACTTGCAAAGCTGGCCGCATCAGGAGATAAACGAGCTTTGCGTCTTACAAAGCTTACGGAACAGCCATCAGGTTTTCTTGCGACTATCCAGGTTGGTATTACCCTGGTAAATTTGTTAAGCAGTGCCGTTGCGACGGAAAACTTCTCGGATAGATTAGTAGGGTGGTTCTCCAACATAGGAGTTAAAATACCTGTGTCTATAATAAACATTTTTTCTGTGGCAATAATCACTGTTGTTTTGACATACTTTACAGTGCTGTTGGGCGAGCTTATTCCTAAACGGCTTGCTATGAAAAAAGCAGAGCAAATCGCTCTTGGCATGTCTGGCCTAATCTATACGGTTTCAAGAATATTCACCCCGGCTGTCTGGCTTTTCACCGTGTCTACCAATGGTATTTTGCGGTTATTGGGCATTGATCCCAACGCAGAGGATGAAGAAAATGAGGAAGAAGAAATCCGTATGATATTGGATGCCGGTGAGCAGAAAGGCACGATACAGCCTGATGAACGGGATATGATCCGCAATATTTTCGAGTTTAATGATATAACAGCAGGAGAAATCATGACCCATCGTACGGAGGTTACTCTTTTATGGCTTGATGAAAGTGATGAACAATGGGAACAAACCATTAATGAAAGCAGATATGCCAACTATCCCGTCTGTTCGGAAAGTCCGGACGATATCGTTGGAGTTTTGAATGCAAAAGAATATTTCAGGCTTACAAACAGATCCCGCGACGAGGTAATGAAAAAAGCCGTAAAACCTGCCTACTTCGTTCCGGAATCTGTTCGTGCAGACGTTTTATTCCGAAACATGAAAAAGACCAGGAATCATTTTACCGTTGTCGTAGACGAATACGGCGGAATGAGCGGGATAATCACTATGAATGATTTGTTGGAGGAACTTGTAGGCGACCTTGAAGATGACATTTCAATTCCCGAGGAATTACCTCCAATTGAGCGTATCGACTCTAAGACCTGGAGGATACGGGGAACCGCTCCCTTGGATGAAGTTTCCAGGCAGCTGGGTGTACTGCTTCCGGAAAATGAATACGATACTTTTGGTGGGTTAGTCTTTGGTATTTTGGGAGCTGTACCCAGTGACGGAAGTACACCGGAACTTGAGGAATATGGGCTGATAATTAAGGTAACTAAAATCAAGGAACGAAGGCTGGAAAGTGCGGTAGTTTGCTTATCTGATGCTGAAACCAAGAGCAAAGTCAGCAATTAAATACAAAAAATTCGGTCTGACCCCATAAAATATGGGGTCAGACGTATTCATGTGATTGATGTTTAAATGACAATTTGCTACTATAATGGTGGGAGTGGTGAAAAATGTCAAGAGAAGCAAGAAAAAAGAGTGAAAGCGGAATATACCATGTCGTATTACGGGGCCATAATCGTGAAAAAATATTCAAAGATGATGCAGACAAGGAAAAGTTTTTACAGACATTAGAAAGATACAAAGAAATCAGTAAATTTAAAATATATGGATATTGTATTATGGAAGACCATGTACATTTGCTCTTGCATGAACAAGACGAAAGCCTGGATCTGATCATGCGACGTATAGGAGCAAGTTTTGTATATTGGTATAACTTCAAGTATAAACGATATGGCCATTTATTCCACGATCGTTATAAAAGCGAAGGTGTTGAGACTCTTAAATATTTTTTAACAGTCCTCAGATATATACATAACAATCCTAAAAAGGAAGGACTAGTAGATAATATTTCAGACTATAAATGGATCAGTTACAATGATTATATAAACAATGAGGGGATTACCGATAAAGATTTCGCTCTTATGATAATGAGTGATGATTATGCCAGGGCAATCGAGGAATTCGTTAGTTTTCATACCACTCAAAATGAAGATAAATGTCTGGATGTTGAATATAAAATCCGACTGACAGATGAAGAGGCAAAGGAAATAATAAAGAAAGAATGTAAAATAAAAGATTCTTCGGAGTTGAAGAATTTTGATAAAGAAAAAAGAAAAGCGCTTATAAAACAATTGAAGGATAAGGGTTTATCTACAAGACAATTAGAACGACTGACGGGCATAAACAGATTATTCATTCTAAAATCATAAACCATAGTAACAGTCCCAGCGGTTTAAAGGGGTGTAAACGATGGGTGAATTGGCGAAACTGCCCAATATAGCCGAGAAGTTGGAAAAGCAGCTTTTAGATGTTGGTATTTCCACAGCAGAAGAATTGAAGAAAGTAGGCAGCCGTGAAGCGTGGCTGAGAATTCTTGAACGGGACCCTTCTGCATGTCTTATGAGGCTTTCGGCATTGGAAGGAGCAATTCAGGGCATCCGGTGGCATTATCTGGATGAGGATACCAAAAAGTCTCTTAAGGATTTTTATAACAAGCATAAAAGGTCCCCGAAATGAAGCAACGAATATAAAGTTTTATTCGGGTATAGCCATCTTTTCATAATGCTTGTACAATGAATAAAACTGGCCGTTATAGCTGTTTCTCCACGGCTTTTTCTTTCCGCAGAAGTGGAGAATGACGGTGTTTCTGATTATATAGTCCATATTGCAGTTATTGTTGGTAACTTTTTTGTAATACTTATAATATCTGACATCAAAATTATAAAGTTTCTCATCAAGACTTTTGATTTGATTTGCATAAAGAGCGTTAATAATATCCTGATCCGGCATGATCAATTTCGAACGATTTTTTTCGACAAATTCAAAAATCGTTTTTTCATCCAAAATTTTTCTTTGCAGGTCTAGATTCATAAGAAGAACCCCTGAATTGAAATATTCGCTGATTTTATATGGATACAGGCGGATAGTGTTTAATTTCTTTGCAGGTAAAACACTGTGATGTGCTGCTGCGTATAGATAACCTTCAAGTTCGGTATCATATAATCTACGAACAGGATTAATGACAAGGATATCCGGGTCAAGGTAAAGGATACGGTCAAGATTTGCCGGTAGGAATTTGTAAGCCAAAAGCCTGTAATACATCTCTTTTGTATAATGAAAAACTACAGGGGCATTTTCAAAATAGCTGTTATCTATTTTTATTACAAATAGTTTTTGCCCATAACCGTATACAAAGCATTCAATATCAGCTATCTCTTCATCTTTGATCCTGGAATGTAAAAGATAGATGTCGAATTTTTCCGACTGATTATTTATGAACAATGAAGCAAGCATAACCTTTAAAGGCTTTATGTATTTTGAATCTAAGGTTACCAGCAGATTCATTTTCACTTATCACCCTCAGTAGAATTATATAACATTTTTTTTGACGGTAAGAAAGTTGCTTTTTTCTCCTTACTGTCGCCTATTTTATTTACAATGTAGCCTGCTGTTGAAATGACAAGGGCGCTTATTGCGTCAACAATGAGATCTTTCATGGTATCTGCCAGCGCTTCCTGGCCAATAAGCGGCGTACCGTCTTCCAGCATATATTTCTGCATGTTCAGGGTTAAAAGACTGTCAACGGAAAACTCGTATATTTCCCATATGGCGCCTGCTGCCACAGCAAAGCAAAAAGCAAACAAGGAGATAAAAAAGGGGCTTAATTCGAGATCGATCTCTTTGGTATTATTAAGTATGCTGATCAGGGAAAAACCCAAAGCACCAAGCATAGCACCGCTAAAAGCATGCAGTATGGTGTCCCAATAGGGAATAAGGTAGTAGAAGCTACGGACTTCACCCAGGTAGATGGCGCAATAGAGAAATATAAAATACATAACGTACATGTAATTTGGGATACTGATGGACAATTTCCGTTCAATAAACGTAGGGATCATCATGACCACCAGACCCAGGATACATTGGATCAGCATTAGAGTATAATGGCTTTTTACATGTATGAAGGTTTCTGATCCCGAAATACCCGGCGGCGATAAGAAAATCATTATTATAATATATGTAATGGAAGCAATTAAAGTAATAAATAGGATAAAACCGAATATTTTACGCCAATTCCATTTAATCTCTTTCAGTTTCATAAAACCCCCCGTCTTATATTTATTGTATTTCTATGTCGATTATATCATTAATTTCAACCTGTTAGAATTAAAGGTTCATTCCGAAATAATATAACATGCAAATATAAACTGAATATTAACATTTTTGAACCATATCCTTTATTGGATGTTTAAATGGCTGATGTAATAAAAACTTGAAAAGAATGGTTATATAGAATACAATGAAAACAACCCAAAGGAGGATATAATTATGGAATATTCAGTACCAGTATTATCTATTGTTTTTATGTCAGTTAGCGCTTTGATTGGTTTAGTTTTACCTATTGTCCTTCTAATTTATTTAAAAAACAAGCTTAAGATCAGTATCAAACCGTTTTTTATCGGTTGTGCGACATTTATTATCTTTGCTTTGATTCTTGAGCAATTTTTTCACTTGGTTATATTGAATTCGGGTATTGGGAAAACAATACAAAGCAATATATGGCTATTTGGTATTTACGGCGGATTAATGGCCGGGCTTTTTGAAGAGACAGGTCGTTTTGCTGCATTCAAAACCGTGTTGAAAAATGATTTGAGTAACGACAAGAATGCTCTGATGTACGGCGCTGGACACGGCGGTGTTGAAGTCTTTTTTATACTGGTATTAAGTATGGCGTCAAATATCATAACGGCAATAATGCTGAATACCGGCGCTGCTAAGCAGCTTACAGCTGGCATAACCGATGAGGCTCAATTGCAGTCCCTTTACAGATCATTTGAGCTGTTGTCAAGTACACCTTCAGGTGATTTTTTGATTGGCATATTTGAGCGAATCGCAGCAGTAGCTATTCATATATCTTTATCAGTCCTGGTGTGGTTTGCAGCGAAAAATAAGGGGAAGTGCTTCTGGTTATATCCTCTTGCAATATTATTACATACTTTGGTTAACGCTGTCGCAGTAATACTTTCAAGATATATACCAAGCATGCTGATTGTTGAATTGGTAATATATTTGATTACAGCTTCCTTTATATTAGTTGCGGTTAAAGTATGGAAAAAGCATAGTACAAATAATAATCCGGAAGACAGTGCGGATCTTGCTGTGACAGAATAAAAAAGGAATAATTTTATTATCCTGTATTATATATTTTTTATTTTAAACAGCTTTGAGAGGAGAAAACAAGGATAATGGACAATGAGAAGAACACGATTACGTTTGGAGAAAAAGAAGAGAAAGTACTGTTAAAAGGGGAATTTCATAATACGGTATTTATAGTAGGTATTGTTTTGGCAATTGTTTGCATCGTTTTTTCATCTTTTTACCTTGCAGGAGGAAATGAAGATGTGTTTGCGGAAATAGATTATATTATTATCACCGTTTCAGTGATTTCTCTTTTTATGTGCGTAAAAGAATTAGTGCTAAACAGGAAAAGAATGTTATGCCTGACAGACAAAAGAGTATCAGGCAATACAGGTTACAGTTCATTTGATATCCCCTACAACGATATAACAGACATTGAGATAAAAACGACAAAAAGTTTTCTATACGGCAATCAACCATACTTATATATTAAGACAGCTTCAAATACTGAATATAAAATTGAGCAGCTGAAAAATATTGAAAAAGTGATCCAGGTAATAAAATCTAACCGGGATAGCTGACTTTATTGTTTATTGACAAGGAAATATGCTTTGCATATAATTAATTATAATTTACCCGCAGGGTATAATTAAGTAAATAGTAGTATGGAGGTACGGATATGAAAAGACTAGCGAAAGCTATGGCTCTTGTTCTTGCCATGGCATTATTTGTAGTATTTGCAGGTTGCACAAAGGGCAAAAAAGTTCAGGAAGTCGGTATCATTCAGTACATGGAGCATGTTGCTCTTGATTCGGCAAGGGAAGGCTTTATCACAGCTCTAAAGGACAATGGATATGTTGAAGGCCAAAATATTACCTTCGACATACAGAATGCTCAGGGAGATCAGACAAATCTGTCAACTATAAGCGATCGTTTTGTCAGCAACAAGGTGGACCTGGTACTGGCTATCGCGACACCGGCTGCTCAGTCAATTGCCGGAAAAACTTCTGAAATTCCAATTCTCGGAACGGCTATTACGGATTATGTAGCCGCCAGATTAGCCCAGTCAAATGAAGCTCCGGGTTTAAATGTGAGCGGAACCACCGACATGAATCCCATCAAAGAACAAATCGAGCTTTTGGTCAAGCTTGTACCGGATGCAAAAACGGTGGGCGTTCTTTATACTTCAAGTGAGGACAATTCCATTGTCCAGGCTAATATCGCCAGAGAGAACATTGAAGCGATGGGGCTTAATTATGTGGAAGTCACAGTTGCAAATTCCAATGATGTACAGCAGGCAACACAATCAATCGTAGAAAAATGCGATGCCATTTACATACCTACCGATAACACTTTTGCGACTGCAATGCCTACAGTTTACGGTGTTACTTCGAAGTCCAAAACTCCTGTTATCTGTGGAGAGGCAGGAATGGTAGAAAACGGAGGACTGGCTACTCTTGGCATTAACTACTATGATTTAGGTTACCAAACAGGGCTTATGGCAATAAAAGTTCTTAAAGGCGAAGCAAAGCCGGCCACAATGCCGATTGAGAAACCTGATAAATATGATTTTGCCATTAACGGAACCGTAGCTGAGGAAATCGGTTTAAAGATTCCGGATGATCTGTTGGAATACGTTGTTAATTATTAATAAATTTATACCGGTGTCAAAGGGGTTATAAAAAAGAGCCGTTTTGATCAGACATTATAAAAAAGGTGGACTAACATGCTGGATATTATAAAAGGAGCGGTCTCCCTGGGGTTATTATGGTCTGTGATGACAATAGGAGTATATATTTCCTATCGGATTTTAGAAATTGCAGACCTGACAGTGGAAGGCAGCATTACTTTGGGAGCGGCTATTGCGGCACAGGCTATTACAAAGGGTATTAATCCGTATATTGCAACGGGTATGGCATTATTGGGAGGAATGGCGGCAGGCCTGGTGACAGGCCTGTTGCATACAAAGCTGAAGATTCCGGCCCTGTTGTCGGGCATACTTACTATGATTGCGCTATACTCTATCAATCTTCGTGTACTTGGAAAAGCAAGTCTTTCTTTATTACGCATGGAGACAGTTTATACCGCATTTGAAAAAATAGGATTGGAATCTTCATGGGCAATTATTGCTTTGGGATTTATAAGCGTTACTGTTGTAATATGCTTTTTATACTGGTTCTTCGGAACTGAAATCGGCTGCGCCATCAGGGCAACCGGAAACAATCCCAATATGGTGCGGGCTCAGGGGATAAATACCAATACCATGATAACTATCGGTCTTATAATAAGTAATGGTATTGTTGCTATGAGCGGGGCATTGATAGCGCAGAACCAGACTTTTGCCGATGTGCAGATGGGTACCGGTTCAATCGTGATCGGCCTTGCATCGGTGATAATAGGTGAGGTTTTGTTTGGGAAAAGAAATTATTTTATGAGACTGACATCGCTTGCAATGGGAGCTATTACATATCGAATAATCATAGCATTTGTATTGAAACTGGGTATGCACAGCAATGATCTGAAACTTTTTACCGCAATCACGGTGGCAATAGCTCTGTCTCTTCCAATAATAAGGGAACGGCTCAACCCGCCTAAAATTAGTATTGAGGAGGGTGAGTGATATGCTTAAGGTAGACAGGATTTCTAAAGTTTTTAATCCCGGAACAGTCAACCAGAAGATTGCGCTACGGGATGTCAGTATACATTTGGAAGAAGGAGACTTTGTTACCCTAATAGGCGGAAACGGGGCCGGGAAATCCACTCTGATGAACTGCGTTGCCGGGGTATATGGAGTAGATAAGGGTAGCATTTACATTGCAGGAACTGATGTGACCAAACTGCCCGAACACAAACGCGCTGCAATGCTGGGAAGAGTTTTTCAGGATCCTATGATGGGTACCGCGTCAGACATGATACTTGAAGAGAATTTAGCATTAGCATTAAGACGTGGGCAACCCAGAGGTTTAAAATGGGGAATAACAAATAAAGAAAGAGAAACATACAGACAGATGCTTTCAAGATTGGATCTTGGTCTTGAAAACAGGCTCCAGACAAAAGTTGGACTGCTTTCCGGGGGACAAAGGCAAGCCATTACTCTGTTGATGGCTACGGTAAAAAAACCGAAACTATTACTGTTGGATGAACATACGGCGGCTCTTGACCCCAAAACGGCTGAAAGAGTATTATCTATGACAGATCAACTGATCAAAGAAAACAATTTGACCACAATGATGATCACTCATAATATGCGTGATGCTATAAAGTACGGAAACCGGTTAATAATGATGCATGACGGACGGATAATACTGGATATCAAAGGCGATGAGAAAAAGAAGCTCACAGTTGAGAGCCTTCTAAAACGCTTTGGCAGTGCAAGCGGTGAAGAATTCGCATATGACCGCACCCTCCTGTCATAGACGGTCTTATATTGTTAAAATAAATTGTAAGTGTAATAGAGGTTGTTTCATATTATTTGAAACAACCTCGCTTTTAATCCGTCTTGCCTGATTTAGCTTTTTTATCCATACTGGATTTCACAGGTTCCATGTTATTGCCAATCTGATCGTTATAAAAGGCAGGATCGCCATGAACCGGTTTCACGACTTTTGGATCTGCTTTCTTTTTGCCCATCAGATTCCTCCTTTGAACATTCGTTGATATTAATTTTTCCATTATCCTGAATTCTATTAATGCCCGGGTAAAAATGAAGGTTTAGGCCAAAAGTAATATAATGAATAACATGTTTTTACTTGAATGTTAATATAAAACTGGAATATAAAGAAAAACTAAAATAAAATATTGTAGTATATACAAGCAGTATAATAGTATGAGATAATTAATTTAACATTTTATCGCAAATTCATAAAATTTTTTATAGCGAGGAAAATGATGAAGATTTTATACTGGCATCGATTCGTTTATAAAATGTTGCATATTTTTCTAAAGCCTTATCTTGTAAAGAAATTAAATTATTCCTATGAAAAAGCCAAACCCAGAAATTATCCGTATATCGTTCTGGCCAATCATAACACGGACTATGATCCTTTTTTGGTCGGTTTGGCATTTCCAGACCAAATGTATTATGTGGCAAGCGAGCATATATTCCGATGGGGATTGATCAGCAAGCTTATCAATTTTCTTGTTGGGCCGATTCCCAGAGTAAAAGCCATAACAGAAATACAAACGGTTATTAACATATTGAAGAGATTAAAAGCTGGAGCGAATGTTTGTATGTTTGCGGAAGGCAATCGTTCCTTCAGCGGAGAAACCGGTGAGATCCATCCTGCGACGGGTAAACTGATTAAGAAAAGCGGTGTTTCACTAATTACTTTCCGCCTGGACGGAGGATATTTTACAAGTCCCCGATGGTCTAAGACACTACGTAGGGGAGAGATGAGAGGACGGGTAGTTAAAGAATACTCCCCTGAAGATCTGGAGAAGATGACAGCTGATGAAGTGTATTCGGCTATAAAGAATGATTTATACGTTAATGCTTATGAGGAGCAGGAAAAAAATCCTGTCGCATATATAGGCGATAGTCTAGCGGAGAATATTGAGACAGCCCTTTATATTTGTCCCAAATGCTGTAGGTCCTCGACGCTGAAAAGCCAGGGAGACAGGTTCTTTTGCAGCTGCGGACTAGATTTGAAATATGACGCTTATGGTTATATATCATCCAAAAACGATGATGAACCTCCTTTTAAGACAGTTTTGGATTGGTGCAGATTTCAGGATGCAAGGCTGAAACAGGATATTGAAAGAATCAAAAATCTGCCTCCTGATGAACTGATTTATTCTGATGAAGGTCAAACCCTCTGGAAGGCTGACCGAGGCAGAAACAGGCTGATTGCAAAGGGTAAGCTGCTTTGTTACAACGATCGTATAGTTTTTGAAGGTGAAGATAATCATAAATATACTTATAAATTTGACGATATGTCTGATATGAATATCATAGGTCAAATGGATATTGCGTTTGCCACCAATAACAGGCAGGCATATGAAATAAAGTCAAATCACCCCAGAAGCGCCCTGAAATACAGGGAATTGTTTAAACATTTAAAAGTTCGCAAACACTAATATCAGAGGAGTGAATTTTTGTGGATTTTTCAGCGGCTAATACCGGTTTGTGGAATTTCATCATTCAGTTTGGCTTAATAGCTGGACTTTTGCTTTTTGCCAATATCCTGACCCGTAAGATAGCTTTCATAAGAAAGGCTATGGTACCTACGGCGGTATTAGGCGGTTTTATAGCGTTATTCTTAAGAGAATTGAATTTAATACCTTTGGAATTGGACTTTTTGGAAAAGGTCACTTACCATACTATTGGCATTGGATTCATTGCACTTTCTTTAAGAATTCCTGCAAAATACAACGAAAAAGAAAAGAAGGATCTGGCAGGGCTTAAAAGTGGTGCGTTGATTGTAAGTACATACTTGGTTCAGGGTATTTTAGGTCTGATAATTTCCATCGGACTGGGATATACAATAATGCCCGATTTTTTTAAAGCTGCCGGAATACTTTTGCCAATGGGATATGGTCAAGGGCCGGGGCAGGCCAATAATGTCGGTTCGTCATATGAACAGCTTGGTTTTGTGGGAGGACAGTCCTTCGGGTTGTCAATTGCCGCTGCAGGATTTATTTGTGCCTGTGTTGTAGGGGTTTATTATATAAATATAGTAAACAGGCAAAAAAGAGCTTCAGTTCAGGAGCCGGAATTTATCTCCGGGTCAGTTACTGTGGAAGATTTCCAGAGTAAAAATGAGATCCCCATATCTCAATCAGTCGACAGGTTTTCCATTCAGTTTGCGCTGGTTCTGTTAATATACCTGGCCACATATTTAGTATCGCTTGGCATTACAAGTTTGCTGGCAAGTGTTGCGCCAGGTTTGTCAAAGACGTTGTCGCCTTTAATTTGGGGATTTAATTTTATCACAGGCTCACTGTTGGCAATAGGCTGCCGACTGGGATTTGACGCTTTGACAAAGGCAAAAGTTATGACGCGCCAATACCCAAATAATTATTTATTATCCAGGATATCCGGTCTTGCCTTTGATTTTATGACCATTGCCGGTATCGCATCAATTGAATTCAAAGAATTGAAAGGGTTATGGGTTCCTTTCCTTCTGATGGCTATCCTGGGCGGTATCGTTACTTATTTTTATCTTATTTGGATGTGCAAAAAAATATATCCCGGGTATGAGCATGAAGGCATGATTTCCATGTACGGGATGCTTACAGGAACAATAAGTTCAGGCGTAGTATTGCTAAGGGAAATAGACCCTGAATTCAAAACGCCTGCTGCAAATAATCTGTTGACAGGAAGCAGCTTTGCTATCGCTTTTGGGGCTCCTATGCTGATATTTATAGGGCTTGCTCCCGAATCGGATCAAATGCTGTTTGTAACATTAGGGCTGCTTGTTTTATACCTGATTCCGCTTCTGTTTATAATGCTTAAGGTTCGTAGGAAAAAAGAAGCTAAAGAATCTTAAGAGGTTTTTAAAGGTATGGCCGGATCAACCGGGTGATTAATCTTAATTGCAAAGGAATCCCTGTTCTTGATGTCCTCGTCTGTAATGATGTGGACATCAAGTATTTTATCCATTCTATATCCGGTATTCATGTAGTTGATCTCGGCAAGGCTCATGCTCCAGCCTTCCAGCCAGTTTTCAAGATCTTTTCGCTGATTCTCATTTCCGTCAAAGTGAATAATAATATCAATATCACTTCCGGGCCCTGCTTTTCCTGTGCTTGTGCTTCCAAAAAGATAGAAACCTTTAACTCCGAATCTTTCGGAATCAATTCTTGAAGCCAGCAGCTCTGCCATATGATACCGCCATCTCCAGGCTTTGTCATCACCTGTATAATCTTCGTATTCAACCACACTCTGCTGGCGGGGAATTTTAATTTTATGAGGGGTAAGAAATCCTATAGCTTGAGATAATTCAGCATTCATGCATATACTCATATTATATCCGTCAGAGGTGGCCGGAACATCTATCACTCTTACGACATCCTCGAATCTTTCGTATTCCGGGAATATAGTCTTAAGAATATTTTTTGATTTGGTAAGATATTTCTCGTTAAAAATAATACCTTTATTATCAGGATATAAGGGCAGCACACGAATATTGGCTTCAACAAGATCCTGGAAGAAGTGGGTGCCGAAGGACAATTCAGGCACATATCCGATCTTATTCTTTGCAACTTCTATTAATGCGGCAGTATTGCAGATATCAGCATATTTAACTGATACGCCCAGTTTTATATCTCCTCTGCTTCCCCAGCGTCCGGGACCTATCAGAATAAACTGGCGTTTAGGAAGGAATGAATTCAACGCACCAATAATTTTTCCTACGGTTTTTAAATCATTCAGATCGGTAAGTTCGCTGTAACGTTCCGGGTCAACGTAAACAATGTGGGATATGTTCTGAATAAGGCCGTTTGAAATATAACGATTGGCAGTAAAAATAATATCCTGAGGAAGCACATCCTGGGGGATGGGGGCGGGAGCTGTCTCCTCTCTTACGCTTTGCGGCCTGCATTGTAAGAGATATAAATCTTTTCCGTCAGACGCGAATTCAATATCAACCGGATACCCCAGTTTTTCCTGCAAAGTCTTGACGGCGATGTTAATTTGTTTAATAAAGGGCGAATCGCTTATTATGCCGTCAAAAGTTACGACAAGATCATCCTTTTCAAAATCTATCTCAAATAAATTTGGCTTTCTTATATGATCGTATTCCATAATGGAAACGATTTTATTTATATTTTCAATTTGGTTTCCGCATTCTTTAAGCAGTTTAGATATTTCTATCGTTTCAAAGGCATTTTTCTCAAGATTGATGACATCAATCTTTTTTGGTGAATACTTTTTTATTTCTTCAGGCACGATGTTGACTCTGATACCCGGCTGTTGGGGTGATACAAGTATTGGAAAGTCATCTGTTAAACGGTCTACAGCACGGGTGCCCAAACCCAGGACCATCCTTAACAAACCGTCTTCCCGTTTTATTCTGGGCGACCATCTGTATTCATTGTTGCTGAATGCAACACCTGAAAAAAGAGGGAAGAAGTATTTACCTACTTTGTTTCCGACGACCTGTTGTATTATTATGCCCATTTCTTCTCTGCTGTGCAGAAGATTTCTTTCTGCCCTGTACTGGATGGGATCCGGACTGAACATTGACGCATATACTTCAATAATGGCATCCTGAAGTGCTTCCAGTCTTTCCTGTTTACTGCCCTGATTGGCTAAAAACAGACTCTTATACTTACCGGAAAAAGAAGCGCCGGTCTGGTCCTCCAGGACGCTGGAGCTTCTGACTATAATCGGCATATCGCCAAAATCATCCAAAGCAACAGAAAGACTGTTAATAATCTCTGGAGGCAGCTTAAAACTTTTCATCAGCTGAATCAGATTCCTGTATTCCAGACGGGTCTCCTGAATATCCCTATATTTTTGCTCATTTAGTTCTTCCAAATCATTATAATGCAGGAACCTGGTTATGGTATCTGTTGTGATATACCAGGTTTTCGGAGTCTTGATGGAATTAAGCTGAGGAAGATTATCCTTTTCTTTTTTAAGTATCTTACTTGCAAGGAACAAACCAGTTCCCTTGCCGCCGATACGGCCTTGGCTGTCTGGTGGATAAATAATTCTCTCAATAATATCATAAAAGTCATTAAAGGTTAAATACTGTGCGGCAATATTAATAAAATCAGGTCTCTCAGTTAAAAAGTTCTTTATAAGACCAACTGTAATCCATCGCCCTTTTGGGGAAAACAAGAGCTTGTCTCTTTTTGGAAACTTTTTAAATTTTCTGAGAGCTTCAATTATATTATGCAGAATGGGACAAGTACTACCGATTGCCTTTACTAGGGAGTATGCGCTTTCTTCGTTCATCCATCTTTTGATGTGGTTTTTCAGTTCGTCGGCAGCAATGTATTTTTTTGCGACGCTGAAGGCTTTTTCACATATGCATTCTATATCATCTATAGGAGCAGCTGCTGTAGGATAATTCGCATAACCGTCATCGTAAAATAAATTGCCGGGAGAACGGTAAAAAAGCTCAGATGCCTCATTTATGCCTAAAATAAGAAGGTAATTTGTCAGTTTTCTGCATATGTGCAGAAGCGTACTGTGATCAGTATTCTTAAGAAACTCAATCAAAAATTCCCACTCTTTTGCTTCGTTTTCGGTACCGGTGGCCTCTGATTTGGAAACTTCCCAGCCGTGCATTACGGCTTTCATTTGTCTGTAAACCAGTACCTGACCTATTCTGTCTGCGACATGTTTTATCAGCTTCTTTTCTTTATAAAGAAAATATCCCTCATCAGTTGTTGGCACTTCCTTAATATATACAACTTCAATGTTGCCTACAATTTTTCCGTCTGTTTTAATATCAGCTGTTAAAGAAAGGGGAGAGGATATAAAGCCGGGGCTCTGATAGCTTTGGTTTTTGTATATAATCCTTGCCCGGCACAGTTCGGGAAACCTCCAGCCTGAAGGCAATACTCTGATTATTCCATTAAAAATCTCAGGCATGGATAATTGGTGATTTTCAAGAATCTCATCAACCATGTAGAGGCAGTTTAATTCTTTTTCTCGTTCCTTCAAGACATTAAGTAAATTGTCGGATTCGATATATTCATTACCCATATTATGAAGGCTCCCTTTATTAAAATATCTTTCGTCAACATATATGATCCTTCGACTCCGATCGCTGTCCCCAGGATAAAAAGCAGTTTTTGCTTTACCCCTTAAAAACAGGCGCTGCCTTATATACGGCATGCGGCAGCGCCTTAACGATTCAATGTCCCTGGATATGTATTTCTGTTAATCAAACCCATCCGCGGCTCTTTACAGCCTGAGCAACACGATTAATAGCAATTACATAGGCAGCGTCACGCATGCGCAATTTTTTGCTCTTTGCCAGATCGTAAACTGATCTGAAAGCTGAGGTCATCTTTATTTTCAGTTTATCAAGAACCTCGTCCTTTTCCCAATAATAATTCTGATTGGACTGAACCTGCTCGAAATAGCTGCAGGTTACGCCTCCGGCATTAGCCAGGAAGTCAGGAATAAGGAAGATATTTCTTCCATCAATTACCTTGTCGGCATCGGGAGTTGTCGGCCCGTTAGCAGCTTCGCAAATAATCTTAACCTGCTTGCTGATTTTATGTACATTATCAATTGTTATCTGGTTCTCCAAAGCAGCCGGGATCAAAATGTCAACGTCCTGTTCAATCCAGGCTTCCCCGGGCAGAACTTCATATCCCAGGTCTCTAGCTTTGTCTTTATCGATAGTTCCATATGAGTCTGTGATATTAACCAGAGCGTCTATGTCCATGCCGTCGAGTTTGCGGAAGGTATAGGGCTTTTTGTCGGCTTCATCCCAGCAGGAAATTGCGATTACCTTCCCGCCTAATTGCTGATATAACCTGACAGCATGCTGGGCAACGTTGCCGAATCCCTGGAAACTGGCTGTAGTATTTTCAATAGGTATATTAAGATTCTTCAATGCTTCATGCAGAACATAGATAACACCATAACCTGTAGCTTCGGTTCTTCCTAAAGAGCCGCCCATACCTACAGGTTTTCCTGTAATAAATCCGGGATTTCTGCTGCCGTGAATGGTTTCATATTCGTCCAGCATCCAAAGCATATGCTTTGCATTCGTCATAACGTCAGGAGCAGGAACATCAGTATTAGGGCCTACATTTCTTGCCAGCTGACGGACATAACCACGGCATAATCTTTCCTGTTCGCGTTCTGTAAGATTCCTGGGATCACAAATGACGCCGCCTTTACCACCGCCTAATGGGATGTCAACAACGGAGCATTTCCATGTCATCCACATAGATAAGGCCCGAATTGTATCAATGGTCTCCATTGGATGGAAACGAATGCCACCTTTAGCGGGACCCCTTGCGTCATTGTGCTGTACTCTGAATCCCTTAAAAATTTTGGTGGTACCATCATCCATTTTTACGGGAATTGTGAAATGATATTCGCGCATAGGCTGCCGTAAAAGTTCGCGGGTTGCATCATCAAGGCCTAACTTTGAGGCAACCGAGTCAAATTGCTGTTGAGCAATCTCATAAGGATTGTAAGAAGTGTTACTCATTTTTGTATGGCCTCCAATTTATATAATATTTTTTTATATTTTCATAAAAGTATTTTGCAATACACAAGTTTTTATATATTCCAGGAACAGGAAAGTAAAATCAATTATATATTACAAAAAATACTAATCTATTATAAAAAATACTAATCTAATATTATAAAAGAAACATTTAAACAAGTATCCGGTATCTTCCAAAACCCGCGATATTCATATAATAACAACGTAATATCGATATGTCAACATGAAGCGGAATTAATTATTGTATATTATTAATATAATCCAGTATACAATAACTGACTGTTTTTATTGAAAATAGTCAGTATATGTTTTTGCGTGTGCCACGCATGGCACGTAGCTAGGCGGTGAAAGTCCGCTGTGGGGGCAGGCAGTTGCCAACCACTAGCAGACGGCAAGGGTGTCCATCGCGAGGTGGAATCTGAAGGAAGCCG
>Ga0134101_1000216_pt1 | contig 72808 bp, 60 predicted proteins | sample 12_3_2metaG_FD_94446 | JGI IMG/M metagenome (GOLD analysis project Ga0134101, IMG submission 94446) | Switchgrass degrading microbial communities from high solid loading bioreactors in New Hampshire, USA - 12_48_3.3_201_A2 metaG | ecosystem: Engineered > Bioreactor > Semi-continuous > Anaerobic...
AAGTCTGATCCATGGTCGTGCTCTCCTTTGGCAGGTTTTGTTGTGGTGACTTAATTCTACCAAAAGAAATCCGACATGGATCTCTTTTATTTAGTTGTTCAATTTGATTTTACAATCAACCATTTTTTCTTTCATTGAATTTCATTATTATTGACGTTTTTACTTCACCTATACTCCTACTACTATGTTTTAAATCATATATGATACTAACATCAATAATAAGATTAAATTTTTCTCCGTTAATATTTATACAATGATTTCTTTTATATAATTCGATTGGTTTACATAACAAATTAGCCATTCTTTTTTCATCATTTATCTTCTCATATTGTAAAGCTTTCTTAGGACTATAGAATACATCAATAGGTTTGCCACTGAATGCTATTGCATCAAAAGTATCAATATTTAAGTCAGTTAAGTTATAATATGATGTAATCCAACCCGTTGGCACAAAACTTATACCATTATACATTGCATCCAAAAAAATTATTCTTCGATTATCAGATGTAATTCCATAAACTTTATCTAACAACTCCTTCTCGCGACCAAATATGGTGCTAATATCAAATTCCTGTATTATCTCAACTTTATCATCAATAATTGAAAAAGGTATGTTCTTTGATGCTTTTATATCTATAAATCCTTTTACAGACATTTTACCTCCTAAGTAATTATTTATATTATTATAGTATTTCATTTATTGTAACTAAGTCATTTTATAGTACTTTCAGATTATTATAAAATGCCAAACTATAATGCTGCATTTCATTTATCATATAACATAAAGCCCCCATAATAATTTTACCTGCTTTATGTCCTTCACCATACACATATGTACTAACATTTTTCTGCATGTAATCGTCTCAGTCAACCAATGCGTATTCCACCGCACCCTTAGCATGAATTAAGGTGGTATCAAAAACAGGGACTTCAGAATCCGCTTGTCCTACAAGCAAACCGATTTCAGTACAGCCCAGGATAATTCCCTTAGCTCCCTTACTGATTAAATCATTCATAATCCTAATAAACTCTTCCTTGGAGCTTTGTTTCATTTCACCCAGACAGAGCTCATTATAAATAACCCTGTTCACCACAGTCCGGTCCTCTGCGTCCGGAACGATTACCTTTATTCCTCTTTCCTCCAGTCGTGCTTTATAAAAGTCCTCTTCCATGGTATATCTGGTACCCAAAAGACCAATAGTATGAATATTCTGCGCCAAAACCTTATCAGCAGTTACATCCGCTATATGTAATAATGGAATACCGATAGCAGCCTGAATCTGACCGGCTACTTTATGCATGGTATTTGTGCAGATCAGTATAAAGTCGGCTCCTGCCCTTTCTAGGCTCCTCGCTGCATCCGACAGAACAACAGCCGCCTTATCCCATTCGTTATTTCGCTGATAAATCTCAATTTCATCAAAATCCACACTATACATAATGCATTTTGCCGAATGCAGGGAACCCAATCTTGCTTTTACTTCCTCATTTATTATTCGATAATAGCTGGCTGAGGATTCCCAGCTCATTCCACCGAGTAATCCAATAGTCTTCATATAAACCTCCTATGGTAACCTTAAGCGGATTCCGTGTCCAAAAAACAGAATCCGCTTACTTTTCACTCTACTATATGATTATATATTTCAGAGCTTCAGATTAATAATTTACTTTATAAAACTCTTATTCCACATAATAAATAATTCTGTCACTTAAATCGTCAATTACAACCTCGGTTTTCCATTCAACATTACCGTCAAGTATATCCTTAACCGGGCAGCTGTCAATCCGCTCTTCAGTCTGAAAATAAACTTTTCCGTCTATCACATTGATGCTGTAGCATAGGTCTCCTGCATATTCATGTGAAAATTTAGCCAGCCTTGTTCCATCAAGAGAATATATATATATTTGTGGCGCATTCTCCTCTTCATAAAAATATGAATGCATGTAGCAGTTTTCACTAACGTACAGATAAGTGCCGTCATACATGATATCATAGAAGTCAAAATAGCTGTCATTTTCGTCGCCTGTCGCATTAAGCAGCTCGCCTTCAAACTCCCTCGTTTTGCCGGTTAATGTATCATAAATCATTATGCCGCTGCGACCCTCGTCAAGCACCTTAATGCTGTACCACAGCTCATCACCAACAAGAGCGATATTGTTTATATTAATTGTTTTGCTACTGTCAAGGCTGATTAATTCCTCAGTTTTGCCATCCTTAATACTGTATCGTTTTATAACAGGACTTTTCGGTTCCCTGTCGGCGGAGCTATTATTTAAGATATAATATACATAATCACCTGCTGCCTTGATAGCTGTTATACCTTCATCATATTCATAATATCTGTTTCGTTCATCAACAATCTCATACTTAAGGTTCGACAGATTAATCATAAACATTCCGACAAGACCATCGTTTGCTGTGTTTACAATATTATATGGTATAAATGCTTTTCCTCTATGAATGAGAAATGTACCATTGCTCAAGAAAAATTCGTCAAAGCCTTCAGGAATCTCCATGAGCTTTACCAGCCTGGTAAACTCCCTTCCGTCAAGGCCTGCACGATACAGTGTCAAAGCATTACCATTTTCAATTCCCACTATGTAAAGCTTGTTATCGTATAAGGCTGTATACATTGCTTCAATGTTTTTGTCGGTTGCGTTACAGCTGCCATAGCCGTCATGAAGGCATTCCTTCTTAGCGCAAAGAAATTCTGTTTTCCCTGTCTGCTTGTCATAATATCGTAACGACAGCCCATACCGCTGGCTGTTGTTAAAATAATAGCCATTATCTGTTTCCATGACAGGATTTAATAGGCGTCCGCCCATGTTGCTCTGTCCTGCATCAATAATGGATATCTTGCCGCAGCCGGCAAAGCCAAGTATAATAACAGCTACCAGGTATATTGTAACTGCTATTCTTTTCATAAACTAACCTCCGCAAGTTAGTATTTAATTTAGTACTCTTGAATCTAAATAAAATCTTCTATCTCAAAGCCTGCTTTTGTACCTTTCTTTATGTTTAATATATCTAACTACGAACATCTTCAACCGGAAAAGATGCCATATGTATCAAGTATCATCACTTAGCTCCTCAATTACCACTTCGGTTTTCCATACAGCATTACCGTCAAGTATATCCTGAACCAGACAGCTATCAATCAGCTTTTCAGTCTGAAAATATACTTTGCCGTCTATCACGTTGATGCTGAAGCATTGGCCTGCATATTCATGTGAAAATTGCGCCAGCCTCTTTCCATCAAGGGAATATATATATATTTGCGGAGGATTCTCCTTGTCGGCATAATATGAATACATGACGCAATTTTCACTAATATACAAATAAGTCCCGTCATACAAAATATCGCTGAAGCCAAAATACCTGACAATATCGTCGCGTACCGTATTAAACAGCTCGCCTTCAAACTCTCTCGTTTCGCCGCTTATTGTATCATAAATCATTATGTAACAGCGTCCTTCGTTAGGTACCTGGATACTGTACCACAGCTCATCACCAATAAGAGCAAAATTCGTTATATCACTAACTTTTCTCCTGTCAAGGTTGAGAATTTCCTCCGCTTCACCAGTCTTTATATTATATCGTTTTATCACAGGATTTTGTGGCGACAGAATTGCGGAGCCATTAAAGATATAATATACATAATCGCCTGCTGCCTTGATACTTGTTATGCCCATATCATATTCATAGTATCTCTCTCGCTCATCAACAAGCTCATGCTTCAGGTTTGACAGATTAACCACATACATTCCAACTAGGCCACTATCGTCAGCCGTATTTACAATATTATATGGTATAAATGCTTTTCCTCTGTGTATAAGAAATGCGCCATCGCTCCATTCATATTCCTTGAAGCCTTTAGGGATCTCCATAAGCTTAGAAAGTCTTGTAAACTCCGTTCCGTCAAGACTTGCGCGGTACAGGGTCAAAGCATTACCATCTTCTATTCCGACTATGTAAAGCTTATTATCGTATAAGGCTGTATACATTGCTTCAATATTGCTGTCGGTCGCGGTGCAGTAGCTGCTGCCATCGTGACGGCATTCCGGCTTAACGCAAAGGTATACGGTTTTACCTGTCTGCTTGTCAAAGTAACGCAAAGACATATGCTCACGCTGGGTGCTGTTGAAATAATAGCCTATATCCGTTTCTATGACAGGATTCAATAATCGTCCGCCCAAATTGCTTTGTCCAGCATCAATTATGGCCACCTTGCCGCCGCATCCGGCAAATCCAAGCACTATAACAGTTATCAGACATATTGCCGCTGATAATCTTTTCATAAAATAACCTCCACAAATTAAAATTTTATTTTTCACATTAAATTAAAAAATTTTTCCGACGCTTGTGTGCATATAACAACTCAGTCTTTATCCTTCAATTTGTTCTTATTATATCATAATCTTTCCATATGCAAAGTATTTTTACATATATAGATAATATCATATACATCTATTGGCATATATTGACACATGTGATAAATTAGAAGTATATTTGATACATAAATCAAGTCCAAATACTTATCAGCAAGGAGAGGATTTCATGCTGGAGATCAAAAATCTTACAAAAAAGTATGGAAGCTTTACCGCTCTGGATGGACTTTCACTAACATTGGACCATGGGGTTTACGGCCTATTGGGAGCAAACGGTGCGGGTAAGACAACATTTCTTAACCTGCTTACAGATAACATCAAGCGTACATCCGGAGAAATACTTTACAACGGCAAGGAAATACTCACCATGGGCAGGGAGTACCGTAAAAAGGTCGGATACACTCCGCAGCTCTTAGGAATTTACGAGGATTTCTCCGCAAGGAAGTTTTTACATTATGTCGGAGCCCTAAAGGGTATGAAGCACAAAGACTGCAAGCTTCAAACAGAAAGGAACTTAGAGATTGTCGCCCTCAGCAAATATGCGCACAAACGGCTGGGCTCCTTTTCCGGAGGTATGCGCCAGCGTGTACTGTTGGCCGCTGCCCTTCTTGACAATCCTGAAATACTTATTCTGGATGAGCCTACATCAGGACTTGACCCTGAGGAAAGGATAAGACTAAGAAATCACATAGCTGAAATAGCCGAAAACAGGACAGTCATACTGGCTACTCATGTTGTTGTGGACATTGAAATCATTGCGCAAAAGGTCATTTTATTGTCGCATGGCAAGCTAATCAGATTCGACACGCCACAAAAGCTAATACAGGATGTGTGTGCACAAACAGGCGCAGAATCCTTAACTCTGGAGGATGTGTACCTGTATTATGCCAAAAATGGCAGAACTGATGAGGAAAAAAAGGAGAATGGCCATGTTTGAGATAAAACGTATTTTGCTAAACAGAAAAACCCTTATGCTCATAATAGTTATTACTCTTCTTAACTTCATCTTGTTTAGCTTGAATTGCGACTCAAACAGGGATATAACAGTTCAGGGTGACGATCTAAGACATTATGTTGAAAACGTATATCCTGAGTTTTTAGCCGGAACAGCCAAGCAGGCGGAAACACTGAGCCAGATAAAGCTGTCAGGCGAGCCAGGCAGTTTTATAAAAAGGAATATTAAAAAAACCGGTGACGATTTTAAAAAGCTTTCCGGGGTTCAAGCTGTTTATGGCGAAAACAGAGGTATTGTTTTGTTCAGCGACTATCACCTTACCGATATTATATTTCTGGGTATCATTTTGTTGCTGGTTTTTGGCTTTGATGAAGAAAATTCCAAGGGGCTTAAATTCATAATACGCACCACTGTAAAAGGCAGAATGTGTCTGGCAGTTTACCGGGTGATTGGCTTGGTTATCGGCACGGCAGCTATGGCCGTTCTGTTGTATGGGGGAAATATACTCGCTGCATACATTAGCTTTGGTGATATGGAGCTTACCCGTCCTATTCAATCCGTGCCGGAATTTATGCGCTGTTCCTTTAACATTTCAATAGGGCAATATTTTATATACCAAACACTGTTAAAATGCGTCGCGGTACTGGCAGCAGCGGTTTTGCTTTACCTATTTATAAGCATTTTTAATTCTTTAATCACCGCAATTGCTTTTGCCGCTTTAACAGTAGCTTCACTTATGCTATATTCACTTATTCTTCCAACAAGTTCACTCAATATCCTGAAGTTTGCCAATATCGTTGCGCTATTAAAGACTGATGACTTTTTCAGGGAATATTGCAATTTGAATATTTTCGGCATACCCGTAGGAATGCTGGTAGTATCGCTTATATTTGCAGCTATCCTGTTAATCATTGCTTCAATTTTTGCAATAGCTATTAATGGGCGCATATATGATAAACCGGCTGCAGTTCCACTTTATAATGTTACCGATAAGCTTTCCTCCTTCCTTTCAAAAAAACGGCCACAATTACCGCTGTTTTTGTGGGAAGGCTTAAAAATCCTAATTTACCAGAAGGGAATCGTTTTTATTGCCATCTGCTTTCTTATCCCGCTTTCATCGGCTTTAAAATATCGTTATCTTTATGCCTTTGACAAGTTTGAGCTTGATTGGCACAAAAAGTATGATGGTGTGATAACTCGTGAGCTATTAAACGAAATGAATGATGAGCATCTTGTTTTATCCGAGAAGCTTGAGCGTGCGACAGAAGAGCTGGATAAATATTTGCGGGAGGGCGGCTCACCCTATACAATAGGCTACATGAATGCCGAAAAAGACCGCAACAACCTCGAAAAACAGGTAAAAGCCCTTGAACGGATAATTGAAACAACAGAGAGCGGATTGCAGTATTATGAGGAAACCGGCAGGAAGGTTTGGCTGATAAAGCCCTATAGCTATGAGATGCTTTTAAAGGACGACATAAAAACAGTACAAAGAAATACCCTGTACATACTCCTCGGCATTATCGGAGCCTTTGCAGCGGTTATGTCATATGAGAGGCAAAACGGAATGACGCTTACGATAAGAACCGCATACCGGGGAAGGCTTAGACTCATTGCAATAAAGCTTCTGTGGATATTTGTGATTTCTGTCAGCTTTGCATTGGCCGTACATTTCATTCAATTTTTCCAGATAAGCAGCTCGATTATGCAATATAACGACTTGTCGGTTCCGATACAAAGCCTGAGTTTTATGCGTGATTTTCCGATTTATATATCAATAAGGCTTTATCTGATTTTACTTTATGCTTTGAGAGCCGGAGCAGCATTTGCCTGTGGTATCTTTGTAAGTCTGGTGAGCTCATTCCGTAACGACAGCATTTCCGTTATGGGAATATGTGTACTTTGTGTGATTGTGCCTTATGTATTGATGATTTTGTAGCTCAATAATTCTGCATCTGTGCCCGCTGGACACACCGTACATTAAGGGAGCGTCGCAAAAATAGCCTTTATAGACATCTTGCGACGCTCCCTTAGATTATCAGAAATTATTTAAGCTTTACTACCTGCTTGCCAAGGTGCAACTCCACACTCTCAGCAGCTTTATAATCAAAGCCCTCAAACTTAATAGCGCATCCGAATTTTCCTTCTTTCTTCTCATTACCTTCCGCATCATGCTCCCTGCCAGGCAAATATTTAAGGGATTCCTCATTTACCTTTAGCTCCACGCCATCTACAATCAAACGAAATCTTTCAGTATTCTCTACGCATGCAATTTCATATGCATTTTTATTTTCAACACCGTTATAATAATGATTTACTAGGAATCTTTCTTCTGTGAACTGATTCCAGTAACTATTCGCAGTACCGTGGCCATTGCTCTCATCCTCTATTAATGCCTTAATCTCTGTTGAATATTTTGAAATAATTGCCTCTGTTAATATAATTGTAGCCTCTGTTGTAGGGGCAATAATTTCTCCTCTGTAAAGATGTGGATTATCATAATTGTCAGTAAATGCTACAAGATCCTGATAAACGGTCTTGGATACGAGTTGATTGACAGGTATTTTCACCGACTCCTCAAGAATTGACCTGTCAGGAGCGAATTGATATACCATAACTGAATGAATATATTTTGCCATTTTGTCCTTCATGAATATATCAACTCCTCTTATCCGGATGACTAGGTCTTCTTCTGTATCACTTGCCCAATAGGGAGGCAGCTTATAGCTGAAATAATATACATTCTTTTCTCTATCATAGCTTCCTTCAATTTTGCTGGTTCTATAAGAATAATATGTTTTTTCCTCCAATACACTGGGAGAGAAGGCCTGTCCGTACATGACTATCCTTGACACATTCCCAAAATCCACTTTAGGAATAAGCTCAAACATGGCTATATGGGTTTCCTCATCCCCTGTAAAAGCCACCAGCTTTAGCTGATATTCTTCATTTTCATGAGTAATATCAAGCTCCTGTACCCTGCCGTCTTCAACAAGCCGGGCGCTAATCGGGTCCTCAAAATCATTCCTGAAAATGCCTGCCAGATCAAACAGGCCTGTAGCAGCACCAACCGCAAGAGTAGTACCGGAAATAAGGACCAGGAAGGAGGCTATAGCAATAGCCCAGCGGTTTACAATCCGTTTCTTATTTTTCTTTTCCATAGCTGCTCCTGATAAAATCTCATGCTCCTTTAAAGCCTTATCATAATAAGTATTAAATGCTCTGCGATACCTTTCGCTGTTATTCATCCAACCATACCTCCTTTAATTTTTCTTTTAACTTACTTCTTGCTCTCATAAGACGCACCTTGATGGTACTTTCCTTTGTTTTCAGCAGAGAAGCAATCTCAGCGATAGAATATCCCTCATAATAATGTAAATGTACCACCGTCCGGTACTTTAACGGTAAATCCATGACAGCACGAAACAAATCCAAATCCTCCTTACTCTCAAAGGGGATTGTTTCATCCAAAGGCACGGTCTTTTTAATCCATGATGAAAGCAGATATTTTTTACACGCATTTACGGTAACCCGAATCAGCCATGCCTTCACATGCTCATCATCGTTAAATTTCTTCCGGCTGGTGTAATATTTTATAAATACTTCCTGAGTAATATCACAAGCGTCAGTATCGTTTCCGGTATAGCTTAAGGCTATGCCGAATACCGTACGCAGGTATTGCTGATATGTACGCTGAAACTCGTCCTCTGTTATTAACGGATATCCGCTCAATCGACTCCCTCCTCCTGCTTTCATATATAACATCCCGATGGATAGGGAAAGGTTACATTGATACAAAAAAATTTCCTGTATGTGACAAGGAAGCAAGTTAGCGACAGAGGGACTGGAGCATTGTCGCACATAGAGATGCGCATGACAATACCCCCGTCCCCTTCAGAACAATGACCTTCCACTTGTCAGACTAATGTATACCTGTCGGCCTTCAGATTTAGCCACAGTCATACTGGATAACTAAGCGGACGGATGACATCACCCGTGATTCAAGTATGGCCTCGGCAGCATATTTAAGTCCAAGTCTATTCCCAATTGAACCAGTCTGAGGATAATAATAGCAGTAATATTGAAAAAAACCAAAAGGGTGACAGATCTATGGATACCCTTATGTATTCCAAGCTTTTTAACCATGTGGTACCTACTGCACTAATTAAGCCTTGCAATTTTTGCTTTCTTTTATAATGTTCATTGGTGTAAAAAAGGTTTGTGAAATTTCACAAACCTTCCGTCCCTCTGTCACACTCTTCTGTTACTCATTTCTCCACTGGTATTTATCTAAATCAACCTTTCCATCTACCAGCTGTACACCTTCCGCCTCCAAAAGCTTTGCCTGAACAGATTCTCCACCGAAAGCAAAAGCACCGGAAAGCTCACCTTTTGAATTCACCACCCTGTGGCAAGGGATATTTTCCGGATCAGGATTCCTGTGAAGGGCATTTCCAACCGCCCGTGCCATATTTTTGTCTCCCGCAAGAGCCGCCACCTGTCCGTAGGTTGCAACACGCCCATAAGGAATCCTCTTTACAACCTCATAAATACGCCTGGCGGGAGAGTCGGTTACGATATCATAGCTCTCTGCAATCATAGTCTTAATGTCCTCATCAGGAATTGTACCATCCAGAATAATGGTATTCCAGTGCTTTTTGTTCTGATGATAGCCCGGTATTACTGATTTATAGACACTGCGCCAGAAATATCCCCTTTCAGGGTCTGCCTTTACATTCAGGTTGATATAACCGTTACGTTCATATATCCAGAGAAAGGCTTTCTTGCTCGGCATAACACGAACAAGCTGCCAGTTCGAATCATGGAACGGAGCTTCCTCATAGGTATTGGGGAAGGAAAGACCGTAAGCTAAGGCTTCCTCTCGACTTATCATATAACCTCCTGTTTTATCTCTAAATCACAGATAATTAACATCCTTCATCACAGTTAATTGGCATCCTTCATACTGAAAATAATATCATATAAACTGAACTATTTCCATTCCCCTTTTAAGCATTTGTATCCTTTTAAGCATTTGCATCCTTTCAATCATTTCAGTCAGCCTGCATGAGATATACCCTTCGCAGCGGTCAGTCTGCTTTTTTTGAAACAGCTCCTTCCAGCCAAAAGTCTTGCAGCAACGAAACCCTTTGATTTTTTAATCGAGAAATCAGCAGCATCTACAATCAATGCCGCAACAGTTTTTCACACTGCTTCCTGAACAATAGCCTGTAATAGCCATAAGCTGCTACAATCGTAATATAAAAGCCTGCAATTACATCACTCAAAAAATGGGCACCCAGCACCACCCGGGAGATGGCAACAAGCCCTCCCCACAACAGGCCAAATGCAAATAATAGCCTGCCTTTTCTGCTTCTGATTTCAGATATAAAGATACAATATACCAGTATCGTAAAGGCATTGGCTGTATGCCCGGAGGGAAATGATCTGTAATCCTGACCTGCGGCAGGACCGGCGATTTCATACCAATAGCGAAATTCCTCAAAGCCTGATATAGCCCGCATCCTGGGTCTTCCCCATACGTCCTTCATGAAATTTACCAGAAGCATTTCGGTAAGTATTGTCAGTATTAGAAGTATTGCATCTTTCCTGTATTTATTTAATTTCGTCGCCCATTCAGCCGCTGTCATTGTTATGAGTGTGCTTATTATTAAGGAAACTGTGACCACAGCCACCCTCATATTACCAAGCATTTGCCTGCCGGAAATTTCATGGATATAAAATATTGGTGTTCTGATAATGAGATAAATGAACAGAAACGTAAATATAAATCCAAGTGCGTAACAGAAGATATTCCATACCTTAATGGTTTTCTTATGAGAGAAGAATATTATTACGCTGCCGATAAGCAATCCCCAGAAGGCAGGCTGCTCACCAAAGATATCAAAAAACTTCCCCCATAAAGAATCGCGGTCAAGTAGTAAAAGAGATATGTTGTAATCAATCCTTCCGAATGCCAGAATGAAAAGTGAGATTCCAACAAAAAGAGAGCAGGCTGATATGAATTTCGTATATTGATGGTTTTTATCCATGAAAGAAGTCTCCGCTTCTGATATGTTCTGCTTTATGAAATATATGCGGAATAAATCAAATATATCAAAGCAATATATGTAAAGTAGGTTAAATATATCAAAGCATAATGACAAAGGAACGTGAGTTTAACCAAGCCAACTTCAGGCTACTAAAACGTCTGGTAAAACTTGCGTCCCTTTGTAGGTTGTCCCTTTGTAAGTTGTCCCTTTATTATCCGTATCTCTTTCAGCAACTTTTCATGAATTTTTCTATCTCTTCCTTTTCCGGCATAGCACAAAGAGCTCCTTTTCTCGTGGTGATGAGCGCAGCAGCCGCATTGGAGAAGGCCAGCATCTGCCTTAGCTGCTCCTTTGTCATGTTATAGAAATCATGCTCCAGGATGTAGCTTAAGGCGCTTCCGCAGAATGTATCACCAGCTCCCGTTGTCTCAATTGCCTTAACCCGGTAGCCACCATGCTCCACGCAGATATCATTATAGTAAGCCCGGCTTCCGTCCTTTCCGAGTGTTAATAAAATCAGCGGAATTCGGTATTTTTCCTGCAGGCAGCGAATACCTTCATCATAATCCTCTTTACCCGTAACAAACTGAATTTCGTTATCCGATATTTTGAGGATATCGCAGAACTGAAAGCCATATTCCATCTGCTCCCTGGCAAGCTCAAGAAAGCTCCATAAAGGGGGTCGCAGGTTTGGATCAAAGGATATTAAAAGCCCATTCTCTCTGGCAATATCTATGGCCTTTTTTGTAGCCTGTCGTACTCCTTCATGCGTCATGGACAGGGTACCAAAGTGGAAAATACGGGCATTTGCGATAAGCTCAGGATCTATCTCCTCCTCCGTCAGCATCATATCGGCTCCCGGATTTCTGTAGAAGGTAAAATCCCGGTCCCCGTCCGCCAGGGTATGGACAAAAGCCAGTGTCGTATTCACCGTTTCATCGGTCAACAGATGTGAGGTATCAATCCCAAGCTCCTTCAATGTCTTCTTCAGCTGTATACCGAACTGATCCTTTCCGACCTTTCCGAGAAAGGCTGTCTTCTTTCCAAGCTTGTTCAGCATAGCAAGCACATTGCAGGGAGCGCCGCCAGGACATGCCTCAAAGAGTCTGTTCCCCTGTTGGCTCAGCCCATCTGCTGTAAAATCAATTAAAAGCTCACCCATTGCCACTACATCAAACCGCTTCTCCATATTGCTCATTCTCCTTATATCATGCTGCATTATTAGGGCTGCTGCATATGTAAATTATTTCACGCAGCAACCCATTTTATCATTATATATCATCCGCATCAATAAGAACTTTTATCGTGATCTCACAATGAATGTAACAATAAGCATCAGGGCATTTGCATATGGGATCCAGCTCGCTCATAAGCCACAAAACCATAACAAATGTATGTGTCAGCTTATTATTTACCGAATGCTTATTATTCACGGAATTTAATAGGCACATAAAGATTCATTTGATTATAGCCTAGCCCTTGTTTAATTTCTTCAATTGGATAAATCATGTGTCCCATGCTTGCCCTGTCTTTGTCAATAATAAAATTGGTGCCTTCAAGCCACTTCTCAATTTTTCTCATCACCTTAGCGTTACTTTCGCCATCGCCGTCAACAGTTACTGCAACAGCATACAGGCCGCCCGGAAATTCGATAATCCTATAGGGACAGGTATCAGATTCTGTTACTTCATCCTTGACTGCCCAAATCCATTCGACTTTATCGTCCTTCCCACATAGAAAATCCGGACAGTCAAAAATCACTGGTTTGAACAAATGGTTGTGGTCTTCCTGCCAAGGCTCGAAATCGCCTCCAAAAAGCTCTTCGAATGTTACGAGCCCCGATGTCACGGCTCTGAATTTCGGTATTTTAACAATCATTATGTCCGGAATCTTATTATCCAGCTTTTCTGTAACTTCCAGCAATCGATTTACTGTCGAAGGATTACCTCTGTAATCCACATTAACAATCTGTGTTTCTATCTCTTTAGCCTTTTCATATAGCTTTTTAATGTCGGATTCTTTGCTGAAATCAACCTGTTCAATGAGTCTGATGAAGTCTAATACAATTTCTTTCAGTTCGTGCAGTAATGATATTTCCTCGTCAATAGAGGTAACCTTTTTTCCGAGTACCTCTAACACAACTTCAGAGCCGGATGTATTAAAATTCGCTGAATATCCTTTATGCTTATGTTAAGCTTACGTAATATTAAAATTTGTTCAAGCCGCCTTACGGCCTTTTCGTCATACATCCTGTAAGAGTAATCGCTGCTGCGTATGCTTGTCAGAAGACCCATATCCTCGTAATAGTGGAGAGTACGTGCGGATATATCATATTTTGATGATATTTCTCTGATTTTTATTAATTCGTTCATGTAAATCATCCTCCTTCTCATTTGCTTACGAACAGTATAAACTGTTCCCTAACGGCAGAGTCAAGATGTCAGAAATATAAAATTAATTTTAATTTGTTTCCTGGAACCATCGAGGCTTCTCATTTAATTTAAGTATAATATTAAAATAAGAGCTGCCGATTAGAGAATTTATTATCTCTAATGTAACAGCTCCCTTGTTTTTCACTTTATAATTCTTTCCCAGATCTGCTGACATAGAGCCTGTAATATACTCCTTGTTATACACGCCTGCTCTTAGTACATGTCACACGCAAAAATATCAATACAGCTTTGCGCCTGCAGGAATGCGGTTATCCACCATAAGGAGATTAAGCCTTTCTTCTCCCTCTTCCTCATGTACTGCTGAAAGCAGCATACCGCAGGAATCTATACCCATCATCTTCTTTGGCGGAAGATTAACGATGGCAATCAAAGTTTTGCCAATAAGCTCTTCCGGCTCATAATATTCATGGATTCCGCTTAAAATGGTACGGTCTGTTCCGCTTCCATCATCCAGTGTGAACTGAAGCAGCTTCTTGCTCTTTGGTACAGCTACACAATCCTTTACCTTTACCGCTCTGAAATCACACTTGCTGAAGCTTTCGAAATCAACCAGCTCTTCAAATAAAGGCTCTATTTTTACCTTGGAAAAATCTATTTTCTCAACCGGCTTGTCCGCAGGCTTCTCAGCATTAACTACATTGCCTGACTTTTTCTTGTCGGAGTCCAGGCTCTTCATTGTCGGGAAGAGCAGTACATCCCTTATTGCCTGGGAATCGGTCAAAAGCATAACAAAGCGGTCAATTCCTATTCCGATTCCGCCTGTCGGAGGCATTCCATACTCCAGAGCGCACAGGAAATCCTCATCCGTCTGATTGGCTTCCTCATCACCTGCTGCCCTTAAGGCCTCCTGGGCTTCAAATCTGCCTCTCTGGTCTATAGGATCGTTCAGCTCTGAGAAGGCATTGGCCATCTCACGCCTTGTAATAAACAGCTCAAATCTCTCCGTAAAGTCAGGGTTGTCCGGCTTTCTGCTGGCAAGAGGTGATATCTCAACAGGATGATCCATGATAAAGGTAGGCTGAATTAGATGCTCCTCAACATACTCTTCAAAGAAGAGATTGATGATGTCACCCTTCTTATGCCTGTCCTCAAATTCAATGCCATGCTTTTTAGCCAGTTCCTTTGCTGCCGCCTCATCAGGAATTTCGTTAAAATCAATTCCTGCATATTTCTTTATCGCATCAACCATTGTCAGTCTCTCAAAGGGCTTTGATAAATCAATCTCTACACCGTCATATACAACGGTTGTTGTTCCAAGCACCTTCTGTGCAACCGTACGGAACAAATCCTCCACCAAATCCATCATTCCGTAATAGTCGGTGTAAGCCTGGTACAGCTCAAGGAGGGTAAATTCAGGATTATGCCTTACCGACAAGCCCTCATTACGGAAAACCCTTCCTATTTCATATACCCTCTCCAGACCGCCGACAATAAGCCTCTTAAGATAAAGCTCAAGGGAAATTCTCAGATGCAAATCCTCATCCAGGGCATTATGATGTGTATTAAATGGCCTTGCAGCCGCACCGCCGGCATTTGGTACAAGAACCGGTGTTTCTACCTCCAGAAAGCCTCTGTCATCAAGGTATCTGCGTATCTCCCTGATTATCATGGAGCGCTTTATGAAGGTATCCCTGACCTCAGGATTAACTATCAGATCAACATATCTTTGTCTGTATCTGGTATCTGTGTCCTTAAGGCCGTGGAATTTTTCCGGAAGTATCTGAAGGCTTTTTGAAAGCAGGGTGATGCTTTGGGCCTTTATGGATATTTCCCCTGAATTGGTCTTGAAGACCTCACCCTCTACACCAATGATATCTCCAATATCATACTTCTTAAAATCTGTATAGGGCTCTTCCCCGATCTCATCCTTCTTAACATAGATCTGTATATCTCCGCCCAGATCCCTTATATGGCAGAAGGAGGCTTTACCCATAACACGCTTAGTCATCATGCGGCCGGCAACAGATACTATCTTGCCCTCAAATTCCTCATAATTATTAAGTATGTCCTTTGAATGATTTGTAACGTCATACTTCATAATCCTGAAGGGGTCCTTGCCGTTTTTCACCAGCTCGGCAAGCTTTGCCCTCTTTATCAAAAGTAGCTCATTAATATCCTGTTCTGCTTGTATTCTTTCCTCAGCCATCATATCCTCCATTTTTATGAAAATAGTATAATTATTTATTCTCATTCTTTGGAATTACAACTGCCTTACATACCCTGAAGGCCAAAGCGCCTTTATCCGAGCTTATCCGGTTGATGCGTAATTTGGCAGCATTAACTACACATATTTTCTTATGTATGTGCCGTAAGGTCTGGATATGGACCTTATAATCACCGACACTTTACTAATTAATTGGACCTCTGGATTTCAAGTATCTTATATTTCATAGTACCTGATTGTGTTTCCACAGTGCATATTTCTCCAACCTTCTTGCCGATTAGCTCGCTTCCCAGAGGTGATTCGTTGCTGATCTTGCCTTTAAGGCTGTTTGCCTCAGTTGAACCGACAATCTTATAAACAAGCTCCTCATTATATTCCATATCCAGAATTCTAACCTTGCAGCCAATATTTATAACATTGACATCAACCTCATCCTCCAGAACAACTTCCGCATTCTTGAGAATTTTCTCTATCTCTTCAATTCTAGCCTCTATATCACGCTGCTCATCCTTTGCAGCATCATATTCCGCATTCTCTGAGAGATCCCCCTGCTCTCTGGCTTCCTTTATTTTCTGGGCTACCATTTTTCTCTGGTTAACCTTCAAATCATGGAGCTCCTCTTCAAGTTTTCGCAATCCCTCATAGGTCAAAATATTTTTCTTTACTACCATAAAACACCCTTCCTCCATAATGCTGTATATACAATAAACAATACATTCAACGTATTATATCGTATCAACTTAATAATGTCAATCTTTATCATTTCCTTATTATTCCAAGGCACCAGCTGTCATTTTATACTCTTATACTCTCTTAAGAAATCTGTTCTTAAAGAGTACAATATATCTTATCTTCAATTCAGATAAAATATTCTTTACTTACATGAATAAAAATCAGTATTTCATATTTTTCAAAATATCTGAAAAATCAAATGTTGCAAAGTAATCTGCCGGTGTCTCGGCTCTTCTGATCAGCTGCACAGATCCGTCCTCCTTCAGAAGAAGCTCGGCTGAACGCAGCTTGCCGTTATAATTGTATCCCATTGCATAGCCATGGGCTCCTGTGTCATGAATTACAATCAGATCACCTATATCAATCTTCGGGAGCATACGATCTATGGCAAATTTATCATTATTTTCGCATAATGAGCCGGTAATATCATATTTATGGTCATGCGGCCAGTCCTCCTTGCCCATAACCGTAATATGATGGTAAGCCCTGTACATGGCCGGTCTCATCAGGTTGGCAGCGCAGGCATCAAGGCCTATATACTCCTTATAAATATGCTTTTCATGGATAGCTGTAGCCACCAGATGGCCGTAAGGAGCCAGCATATACCTGCCCAGCTCCGTGTAAATCGCAATATCACTCATGCCGGCGGGAACAAGTATTTCCTCAAAGGCCTTTCTTACCTCGTCACCAATATACATGATGTCATTTTCCTTCTCCTGTGGCCTGTAGGGGATTCCTATACCTCCCGACAGGTTGATGAATTTGATATCAGCCTCTGTCCTGTCACGAAGCTCTACAGCCAGCTCAAAGAGAATTCTGGCCAGAGTCGGATAATAATCATCGCCGGTGGTATTGCTGGCCAGAAAAGCATGTATTCCAAAGCTTTTGACGCCTTTATTCCTAAGCTTGATAAAGCCATCGATCATCTGCTGCTTTGTAAAGCCGTATTTTGCATCGCCGGGATTATCCATGATTCCATTGCTGGTGGCAAACACTCCACCCGGATTATAACGGCAGCATATGGTCTCAGGAATCCCTGCAACCTTTTCAAGAAAATCAATATGGGTATAATCGTCAAGGTTGATTATAGCATCAAGCTGTCTGGCCTTGACAAATTCCTCGGGAGGAGTTGCATTAGAGGAAAACATGATGTCACTGCCTGAATAGCCCAGAGCCTCAGACAGCATCAGCTCCGTAAGAGATGAGCAATCGACACCGCATCCCTCTTCCTTTAATATATTAATGATATACGGATTAGGTGTAGCCTTGACAGCAAAATATTCCTTAAAGCCTTTATTCCATGCAAAGGCCTTATGAAGTCTTCTTGCATTTTCCCTGATCCCCTTCTCATCATATATATGAAAGGGTGTCGGATATTTCCTGGTTATTTCTTTAAGCTGCTCAAGTGTTACAAAAGGTTTTTTCATATAATTCCTCCCATAATATAGATTTGCATGCATAAGCAGATCAAAATGCTACAAAGCTCTGCTATGATGCACCTTTGTATATTAATCCCATCCTGCCCGGAGGGCTTTTTTTATTCTATAAGAAATACAGAAGATTACCTATAGAACAGCTGGAATAGAAATATATTTGCTCCTTAAAGAAATACGATTCTGTTATCTTGCCGGCTGCCATGGCGCTATAAGCTCATATCCGCCTGCCTTGATGGATTCTATATAATCGAATATATCCTTCAGCTTATGATCAAAGGCTACTCCGCTAAGCAAGCTTTCATAGCCATGGGCATCTGATCCAGCCGTAGTCGGCAGTGAGTGCAGCCTGGCATACTCTGCAGCCTTTCTGTCAAATTCAGCATTATTATTGCCTACATTTATTGCCTCGACCGCATCAACATAGTCAGGAAAAAGCCTGACCTCCTTAATATAGGGACGTACACGGTATGGATGGGCATGTACTACAAAGCCGCCATCAGCATGGATTTTTTCATACTGCTCCTCAACAGACCAGGTAAGAATTTCAGGATGGGCCTTCAGCCACTCTTTATCCAGGCCATAAATAAGAAATTCGGTTCCGTTGAAATTGGTTTCCCAACCGAAGAAAACCGAAAGCCCAATGCGCTCGCCTTCCTCCCTGGCATTTTCATAGCCCCTGCAGAACAAATCCACCCAGTCCTCCCAGGGCAGACTTCTGTCCACTGCACAGTTGCCGTTAAAGAAATGATCCGTCACAATAATGCCATCATAGCCGGCTTCCTTGTAAAACCTTGCATGCTGGGCTCCGCTTGCCCTGGAACAGGCGCTTGCTTCGCTGGTATGAAGATGTGTCTCATATCTGTATAGGCTCATTTTTATCATAGCCTTTCTGTTTACATAATAGATAACTAAAATTACCGGATTTAAAGCCAAAAGAGTATATGACCACACTAAGGCCCCTGACAACACTGTCGGCTTAGTATGGCAATATACTTTAGCTTATGAATATCTCTATAAATATTGCTCCTATTATACAACATTCTGCGAATATTTCAATCTTTTTTTTGACCTATATGCGACATTTGTGCAGTTTTTTGCCCGAACATATGATTGTTAAATGGCTGGAAATCTTAAAAAATATATGATATAATACATTTTAAATGTTAGCCATTACATATAATTTGCCGGCAGCTGCCTGTTTCCGGCTATAATTCATGCCTGAAGGCAGCCGGCGAAATGCTGATATGTATTTCTATATATCATAATAATTTCGGAAATTTGACGAAAGGAAACTGAAGTAGTATGGAGCAATATAATGGAAGTCATATAGTAGTTTTGGAGGGACTGGAGGCAGTCAGAAAGCGTCCCGGAATGTATATAGGCAGTACCGGCCCCAGAGGCCTGCATCATTTAATCTGGGAAATCATTGACAACGGCATAGATGAGCATCTGGCCGGTTTCTGCAGCAGAATTGATGTTACCCTGCTTAAGGACGGCGGAATTGAAATAGCCGACAACGGGCGTGGTGTACCTATAGACATCCACCCTACCAAGCATATCCCTACAGCCCGGGTTGTATATACCATCCTGCACGCCGGCGGCAAATTCGGCAATTCTGTATACAAGGTCTCCGGCGGTCTTCACGGTGTCGGTGCCTCTGTTGTCAACGCCCTGTCCAAGAGAATGATTGTGGAAATCAAAAAGGACGGAAAAATCTACCGCGATGAATACATAAACGGCGGTCATCCGGTTACCGAGCTTGTGGACGGATATTTGCCTGTTGTGGGTAAATGCAATAAATCCGATACAGGTACCAAGGTTACCTTTTATCCGGACGACACCATATTTGAAACAGTCGAGTTCAAAGCGGACATTATAATGAAAAAGCTTAAGGAAATTGCATTTCTGAATAAAAATCTGCTGATTACCTTCACCGATCAGATAACTGGCATAACAAAAAGCTACCAGGAGGAGCATGGTATCAAGAGCTTTGTATCCTATATTACCCGTGATATGAATGTACTTCATGAGGAGCCTGTTTATCTTGAGGGCAAAAGCGGTGAAATCGAGGTAGAAATTGCTTTTCAGTACACCGACAGCTTCTCCGAACAGATAAATTCCTACTGCAACTGCATAAATGTTGTGGATGGCGGAACGCTGGTGACGGGCTTCAAGACCGCCCTTACCCGTGTTCTGAACCAGTATGCCAGAGAGCTGGGCTACCTAAAGGAAAAGGATGACAACCTGGACGGCAGGGATATCCGCAACGGTATAGTAGCAGTCATTTCAATAAAGCATCCTGATCCCCAGTTTGAAGGCCAGACCAAGACCAAGCTGGGCAATACCGATGCCAAGAGTGCCGTTGATGAGGTATTCTCATCAGAGGCCCAGCGCTGGTTTGACAAGAATGTGGAGGTACTGAAGTCTATTCTTGAAAATTCCATCAAATCCTATAACGCAAGAAAAGCCAGCGATAAGGCCAGAACAGCGGTACTTAAGCAGCTTAATGATGTGGATACCAGAAGCAAGCTGGCATCCTGCTCATCAAAAAAGCCTGAGGAATGCGAAATCTATATCGTTGAGGGAGACAGCGCCGGCGGCACCGTAAAAACCGCAAGAAACAGAAAGACCCAGGCTGTGCTTCCACTTAGGGGTAAAATCCTTAATGTTGAAAAGGCAACCCTCGAAAAAATCCTGGTCAATAACGAGATTAAGACCATGATAGCCGCCTTTGGCTGCGGTATAGGCGAGGATTTTGATATCAGCAAGCTCCGTTATGATAAGATAATTATTCTAACGGATGCCGATGTTGACGGCTCTCACATCAGCACCCTGCTGCTTACCTTCTTCTACCGTTTCATGCCGGAGCTAATCCTGGAGGGCAAGGTCTATAAGGGTATGCCTCCCCTGTATAGGGTTGAATATGAAGCGGCAGGAAAAGGCAAAAAGGGTAAACAGTCCAAATATCTATATAATGACTTTGAGCTGGAGAAATTCAGGAAGGAAGGACATAAGATACTGAATCTGCAGCGTTATAAGGGTCTTGGTGAAATGGATGCCCAGCAGCTGTGGGAAACCACTCTTAATCCTGAAACCAGGGTGCTGGCCCAGATAACCATCAGCGATACCCTTGAGGCTGATGAAATCACAACCATGCTTATGAGCAGCAACGTGCCTCCCAGAAGGAGCTTTATAATGCAGGAGGCCAAATACGCCAAGCTTGATATATAGATTTGTTAAACCAACTTTCCGCTTTTTAAGCAATTACTATAGATGTCGCCCTGATGCGGCTTATGGAGGTTAATGTTAATGAAAAAGCTTGAAGAACAGATTATACAAATGGATTATTCAGAGGAGATGAAAAGCAGCTTCAGAGACTATGCGATAAGCGTCATAATCTCAAGAGCATTGCCTGATGTGCGGGATGGCTTAAAGCCTGTGCAAAGGAGAATACTCTATGCTATGTCCGAGCTGGGTCTGGACCCGGACAAGCCCCACAGAAAGAGCGCCCGTATCGTCGGCGATACAATGGGTAAATATCATCCCCACGGAGACAGTTCGATATATGACGCCCTGGTAAATATGACCAAGGAATATTCACTGATGATCCCCCTTGTCGACGGCCATGGCAATTTCGGTTCCATAGATGGTGACCCGGCGGCAGCTATGCGTTATACTGAAGCCAGATTATCACCGGGAGCCAAAACCCTGCTTGACCATCTTGAAAAGGGTCTGGTGGAGTTTGTTCCCAACTTTGATGACAGTGAAAAGGAACCGGCTGTATTGCCGGCCATGATCCCCAACCTCATAATCAACGGTTCCACAGGCATAGCCGTAGGTATGGCCACAAACATACCACCCCACAATCCGGGTGAGGTGATTGACGGTATTATTGCATATATGGACAATCCAGATATAAGCACAAAGAAGCTTATGAAATATATCCCCGCCCCGGACTTTCCTACAGGGGGAATAATAATAAACAAGGATGACCTTGAAAGCCTTTATGAGACAGGCGAGGGCAGGATCCGCATCCGTTCAAAGGTTGAAATAGAAAATGGTGAAAACGGCCGTAAGAATATAGTCATAACCGAAATACCCTATACTATTGCGGGAAATAAAACCAAGCTGGTGGAAAGCCTGGCTTCGCTGGTTAAGGACAAGGTATTTGATGAAATCTATGATATCCGGGATGAGTCCTCCAAAGAGGGAATCCGTATTGTTATAGAGGTAAAGAAGGACAGGGATATAGATAATCTCTTAAACGGCCTCTACAAAAAAACCCCCATGGAGGATACATATACAGCCAATCTTCTTGCCGTCAAGGAAAAGCAGCCAATCGTATTCAACCTGAAGAGCCTGATCGGCGAGTTTGTGGATTTCCAGGTGGACCTGTATACCAAGGAATATGAATACCTCCTGGATAAGGCCATAAAGCGGCAGGAAATTGTAGAGGGCCTGATAAAAGCTACAGACATAATCGATTTAATAATCGAAATTTTGCGGGGCAGCAGCTCCGTCAAGCAGGCAAAGGCCTGCCTTACGGATGGCAATACCGAAGGAATCAAATTCAAAAGCGCCAAATCCGAGAAGGAGGCTAAAAAGCTTAATTTTACCGAGCGCCAGGCGGATGCTATTTTGTCTATGCAGCTCAGCAAATTAATCGGCCTTGAAATTTTAAAGCTGCATGAGGAGGGCGCATCCCTGGCAGAGTCTATAAATGAGTACAAAAAAATTCTCGGGGACAGCAGGGAGCTTTATAAGGTGATAAAAAATCGTCTTAAGGAATACAAGAAGCTCTTCAACCGCCCCAGAAAAACCATGCTGGAGAATACCACCGCTTCCGATTATGTTGAGGAGGTTAAAATTGAGGACATTTTCGTATTGATCGACCGCTTTGGCTACACCAAATCCATCGACTTGACAAGCTACACCAGGGCATCGGAGGATAATCTTAAGGAGTTTACTACTATTCTGCAAATGAAGAGCAATGACCGACTCTGCGTATTTACTGCAGAGGGTAACATGTATCAGGTTAAGGCGGAAAATATCCCAAGATGCAAAATGAAGGAAAAGGGAGTCCTCATACACAATCTCTGCAAGCTTGATAAGGAAAATGTCATCCTCTACACCTCCTTTGAGCAGTTGTTTGAAGCCCAGCTTCTGTTTACCACCAAGGCCGGTTATGTAAAGCTGGTTTCAGGAGCCGAGTTTGAAACCAACAGAAGCCAGATTCAATCTACCAAGCTGGAGGATAATGATGTAATCGTCAGCATTAATCTGATCAGTGCAGCCCAGAAGCTTTCCGGCAATCAAAGAGTCATTATGCTTACAGAAAAGGGCCTGGCTCTCAGTTATCCGCTGGATGAGGTCAGCGAGCTGAAGAAGACCAGCCGGGGTGTAAAGGGAATCACTCTAGATAAAAACGATCAGGTATGTTATACAACAGTTATTGAGCAGAACGCTGAAAGCTTCACATATAACGATAAAATTATTAATGCCAAAAAGATTAGGCTTAAAAAGCGGGCAGACAAGGGCCAGAAGCTGTCAACCTAGCTCCTGAATTTATTACTTCTGAATATTTATATAGCTTATTTCTTTTAGAGCTTTTGCAGGATAGTTAGCTATCAGCAAAAGCTCTTTTTACCTCCGTTCTTACTAAATTCATAAAAATCAACAGCTTTCCAGCATAATAAAAATAAGCTGCTTCCATGCCCAGCCTGATGGCCAGTCACGTAGCAGCCAAATTTTTATTGCTCAATATATCCATTATATTTAATATTTTATTTGAGTATATTTTACTTGTTTTTGCAGTTTTTTTGAATATTACAAATACTTCGGCTATATACGATTGCAGCTCTTCTGATTTTTAATATTCAATATATTTTTATAATACTTCTTCTTAATGATCCTCGGAGCCCTGTCCATAGTAAGCGTTGGCACCATGCTTTCTGAAATAGTGCTTGTCCAGCAGATACTGAGATACACGGGGAGTGTCAGGATTCAAATTCAGTGTCTTGTATGCCATCTCGGCAACCTTGTCCATTACAACCATGTTATATACACTGCCTGCGGCGCTTCTGCCCCATGCAAAGGGTCCATGGTTTTTAACCAGAATACCGGGGCAGGCCAAAACGTCCCTTTCTCCGATTGTTTCAACTATTACCTTGCCTGTATTGAGCTCGTAGGCTTCCTCTATCTCCTGGGCTGTCAGTTCCCTGGTGCAGGGGATATCACCGTAGAAATAATCTGCATGCGTTGTGCCAAATGCGGTTATAGGCATACCCGCCTGGGCAAAGGCAACTGTCCAAACTGAGTGGGTATGTACCACACCGCCGATTTCAGGATAGGTCCTGTACAATACAAGATGTGTAGGTGTATCACTGGATGGCTTGTAATGACCTTCTACAACATTTCCGTCCAGATCCAGCACAACCATGTCCTCAGGCTTCATTGTTTCATAATCAACACCGCTGGGCTTTATTACAACCAACTGCTTTTCCCTGTCAATACCGCTTACATTACCCCAGGTATAAATAACAAGCCCCTTTCTGGTAAGCTCCATATTGGCTTCATATACTTCCTGCTTTAATTTTTCCAGCAAGTTAAGCACCTCCGTATTCATATTGGTAATCCGATACCTTTTACAATAATAATAGATATCCCTTCAATTTTCAATAGCGGATCTCATATCAAATCCAGCTCCTGCAGCATCCTAATGCATTCTACTGCGGACCGGTTTTTATCCTTAACCTCAAGCATTATGTCAATATCCTTCCTTCCAAGCCTTTGCACAAATTCAATGAACTCGGCCGGATTTATGCTTTGTGAATGTGAACCGGCTTTCTTGTCCCTATCCTGCTGTGAGTAATGGATTTTTTGCCTGCCGTCCTCCTTTTTCCATGTAGCTTTACATTCATTAATCCAGTCAATCTCATCCTTTATTATATCGGGAGGATTGACCTTATGATGCAGATTATCGAAGACAACCGGTATGCCACAGCTTCTGCCTATAGTAAGCACATCCATAATATTATAAGACTTATCGTCATTTTCAATAACCAGCCTTTGCTTTATCCTATTGTGGAGCCTGTCATAATTAAGCATAAAACGCTCTGCTGCCTCTTTCTTATCCTTATAAATACCTCCGATATGAAGAATTATTTTATGCCGGGAATCCGTTCCGAGAGCCTCCAGCACCCTGGCATGATACTCCAGATCAGCAATTGTCCTTTTTACCACCTCTTCATTCGGCGAATTCAGTACCGTATATTGTCCGGGATGCATCGACACCCTGAGCTGGTGCTTTTTTATTATCTCTGCCAGCTTTTCAAACTGTGTCCTGAACAAATCCCACCATTTGATTGTATTAACCAGACTGGAGCCAAAGGGTATAAGTTCAGAGCTTATACGAAATAGCCTGATATTATTTTCTATATTGTAATAAAGCATATGCTCCAGAGACAGCAGATTATTTTCAGTTATTTCATATAAACGCCTGGCATCCGCATTCCGGGCCCTGCAGCTCTTAATGGCTGTATCGACTACTCCCACTGTAAGGCACGCATATCCGATCCTCATAATGTCTCCTTCAGCTTTCTGCCGGCATTGAAAATTAGCGGCAAATTAATCTGGCTTTTTATTTAATGAGTTTGTCCGATACTGCTGTTTTTATGTATTATCCGGATTTAACTATCTACATCAGGCGCAAAGCTAAAATACTCAAAAGTGAAAAACAGGCTGTATAAGATAAATTAGCTGTATAAAATATATTAATTGTGAAAATGTAAATTATAAAGAAGCTCTATATAAAAATACAATTTTTTTGCATTTTTCGTAAAAAAATTGATAATAACCACTAGCAAGCGAAAAAAAAATATTGTATTATTATTCTTGCATTTCAAAATAATCCATTTTTTTATCCAATAATCCGGAGGTTTAAGTGTGAAAAAAGAAATTATTATCGTACTTGACTTCGGTGGTCAGTACAATCAGCTTATTGCAAGAAGAGTAAGGGAATGTAATGTATACTGTGAAGTTCTTCCTTACAATACAAGTATTGATAGGATTAAGGAGCTCGCTCCTAAGGGAATCATTTTCACCGGTGGTCCTGCCAGTGTCTATGAACCGGATGCCCCTTCATGTGATCCGGCTATTTTTTCTTTAGGCATACCTATTCTGGGAATCTGTTACGGCTGCCAGCTTATGACCCATCTTCTTGCAGGCAAGGTATCCAAGGCGCCCGTAAGGGAATACGGACATACCCAAATCAGTGTCGATACCGAATCCAAATTATTTACCGGCATCTCCCCTGATACATCCTGCTGGATGAGCCATACCGATTATATAGAGCAGCCTGCCGCAGGCTTCAGAATAATTGCAAAAAGCGCTTCCTGTCCTGTTGCAGCTATAGAAGATTCCGAGAGACTGCTTTATGGTGTCCAGTTCCATCCCGAGGTGGCACACACTCCGGAAGGAACAAGGATGCTTCACAATTTCCTCTATCAAATCTGCAACTGCTCCGGTGACTGGATTATGTCATCCTTTACAGAGGAAATGATTGCGTCCCTCAGGGAAAAGATAGGTGATAAAAAGGTATTGTGCGCCCTTTCCGGTGGTGTGGATTCATCAGTTGCCGCAGTATTGATTAGCAAGGCTGTAGGAAAGCAGCTGACCTGCATCTTTGTGGATCATGGCCTGCTTCGTAAAAATGAAGGCGACGAGGTGGAAGAAATCTTCACCAGGCAATTTGATGTAAACTTAATTCGTGTTAATGCCCAGCAGCGCTTCTATGAAAAGCTGACCGGGGTAACTGAGCCTGAAGCAAAAAGGAAAATTATCGGCGAAGAATTCATCCGTGTGTTTGAGGAAGAAGCCAGGAAAATAGGCAAGGTTGATTTTCTTGTTCAGGGAACCATCTACCCTGATGTAATAGAGAGCGGTTTAGGCAAATCCGCCGTTATAAAAAGCCATCATAATGTAGGCGGACTTCCCGAGCATGTGGATTTCAAGGAGATAATTGAGCCCCTTCGCAGTCTTTTTAAGGATGAGGTAAGAAAGGTTGGCCTTGAGCTGGGAATTCCCGAAAAGCTGGTATTCAGACAGCCATTTCCGGGTCCCGGTCTGGCTGTGCGCATAATTGGCGATATAACTCCCCAAAAGGTGGCCATACTTCAGGAGGCCGACTACATTTTCCGTGAAGAGATAGCCAAGGCGGGGCTTGACAAAGGCATATCACAGTATTTTGCCGTATTGACCAACCTGCGCAGCGTGGGTGTCATGGGGGATGAAAGAACCTATGACTATACAATAGCCTTAAGAGCGGTAACCACATCAGACTTCATGACCGCAGAGTTTGCCAGAATCCCCTGGGAGGTCCTTGCCACAGTATCCAACAGGATAGTAAATGAAGTAAAGCATGTAAACAGAATCTGCTACGACATAACTACCAAACCACCGGCTACGATCGAGTGGGAATAAAAATAAGACTATATTAGCCGGTGGCTTTGGCCTCACGGCATCCCAACTGAACCACAGAGGCTCCTTCAATGATCGGAAAGGAGCTTTAGAGAATATAAAAGCGATAAAAATGTTGGAGTATGGCAGGTGTACCGACCCCTAAAGTTAGCTTTCTTTGCTCAAACTTTGTGGGGCACAACAAGGTACAATATACTCCAACATTTTTATATTAGTTATATTATGCAGCCGACTTCATTTTTAAATCCAGTCAAAATTATCAAAATGCATCAGAGCAAAAGCTCCCGGTATGGCAATCAGTCTTAGTCAAATAGAACATGCGGATTCATTTCAGCGGGTGTTTTCCATTCAATCCCCAGATCCTTCAATAATTTCTTCTTTTTTGCCCAATAAATATGACAACTGCCCATTCCATAATTGCTATCTTCCAGCCTTTTTTCCAATTCATCCAGCAGCGGTTGAATTCTTTCCAAAGCCTGCTTAAATTCCTGGGTATCCTCTATGGGGTCTCTCATCATGTCAGGTTTTCTCCTTTTAGGGACAAGTTTTATTTTCTCCGGTTTACATAATATATTACAATTTTATATGATTTTATTTGATATTCTTATATTCCTTAACTATCCTGTCCCAATCATCCTTGCTGATTTCTGCCTTGCCCTGTTCGCTGCTCTTAACCAGATCCAGCAAAACAGGAACTGTGGCAATCAGGCAGTTATTCCATTCGGCACCAAAACCAACTGCTTCATTGTTGCCATGAATCTTTGAATAAAAGCCTGCCGGCTTGGGAGCAAACAGGATAACATTTCGTATATTAATACCTTTGTCCCCGATAGCTTCCTTGATTATTTGATTTTCCTTATTTAGATTGAATTTCAAATCAAGATCAGTTGCTTTTACCTGCGGCTCCTTTTCCTGAGACAGGTTAAAGGAATTGACGGTAAATATTTGCCATCGGCCGGGATCCAGAGCAACTATATCTGTCTTTTTCTTGTAACAGCCGCAAAGCTTTACTATGTACAGGGTACCCTTACTGTAAAAGAGAAATTGTGATGTTTTTGAATAAACATTGGCAAGCAATGATAAAAAGCCTTTATACTTGAGCCTCGAATCCTTGGAAAAGCCTTTCATTCTCTTAAGCTGAAGCCAGAGATTTATTCTGCTCATAAGATATCTTAAAATGATTGATAAGGCCCATATCAGAATAATTGCGGCAAGTGTACCAAATATAACCCACTTAAACATAGCAACATCTCCACTCGTATAAATTAAATTAAGCCCACATTTAATTCTATAGTCTGTTTTGATTTTTTACAATAGCCGAATTAACTAATAATGAGCCATTATTTATATCATTCTTGCCATAAGCTTTATCTGTTCCATTCCGTCTGAGCTTTGACGGGTATAAAGAAAAAACATTAATACCTTTATGTCTATCAAATCATACTCACATTAATTTAAAAATCTCTTCATCCCTGATAAAATGCACCGGTATTTCCGGGTATAGCTGCTGCAGCTTTTTTGCCATCTGCTCCATACCAGGTATTTCACTTTCCGCATGCCCCAGAACAATCAGGGCTTTGCCCATTCCCAGCATAATTGCATCTTTAATATACTCCGGGCTTTCCCATTCAGGTCCTTCCCCATAAATAACCAAATCCAGCTCCTTGCCGGCCACCAGCGGAATTACATTTTCTCCACTGCCTCTGTATCCTACCAAAACACCTATTCTCCTGCAGCTGGTCTCAAGATCGCCTGTATAGCGGACATAAGCCAGCCCCAGCTTCTTTTTTATGTGAGAAATAACCTCCTTTAAGGGCATGGCTTTATCAAGGGCCAGGACGGATGAAACAAAGCTGCTCTCAAGCTCATAGTCCAGCCAGCCTAAAGATGCAACAAGAGCCCTTGTAATACCATCATAGCCCTGAAGATGCACATGGTCATGATTGCGAAAGATCGCTATCCCGCTGTCTTCTATTAATTTATGCTTGGAAAGATATACCGGATCTGACTTAAGCATTTCGCTTCTGTCAAAATGACTGTAATAAATACCCTCATGGCTAATAATCAGGTTAACGCCCAGTTTTTTTGCTTCCTCAATGACCCTGGCGGATGCAAGAAATGTTACCGCAATCTGCTTTACCTCGGTATCCGGATCCCCGTACAGGAGCTGATCTACTGTTTTCTCTCTGTCAATGGCCGGAGTTTTTAATGTATCAATAACATCACGTATCCGTACTTTCATAATAGCTTCTCCAAATTATATTAAATTATAGTCCTGTTTGAATAATTCTCTATTGTGCCGGAGTTAAGGATGTTACCGTCAGTTCAAGATATGCTGAAGGCAAAATTACCTGCTTTGTATTCTTATCTGTCGTACTCTTGATACGAATCAGAACCCTGTCACCTACAAGCACAACTCCTTTATCCCTTTTTATCGTTACAGGGCTTTTAGATGTAACGGTCTTCCACTTTATTTTTTTTATATCTATAGCTGTACCCAGCGGAACTACCGCATATTCATAATTTCTCTTTATATCTGAATCAGATATGGTCAGGATTTTTCCCACCAGGCTTACATTTGTGGGAGCAGCAGCCTGCGGCAGTATTTCGATTACTTTGACTGCCGAATGTACCTTCTTATTTGAACCCAATGTCCTGAATTCAATTGTTCCTGCTGGTATAATGTTATTTGAGGAAGGCAGCAGGGCTGATATATCAATGCTGTTGGATTTGCCATCCGGAGGACTAAAGGTGGTCCAGTTTGTCGCATTCCCCACCCTGTACTGGGTCTGACCTGCCTTAAGTCCCTTTATAACCAGCTTTGATGCATCCAGACTGACTGACGGTGCAGCAGGTCGCTTTGGAATCTTTACCGTTACTATCTTGCCGGCCCTCCTGCTGGCAGTTGCCGTAGTTCTGAACTGCAGGCTGGCTCCCTTCAGTTCATACTGAATTGTAGGCATATTATTGCTGGCACTCTTCCAGACACCGTTGCTTCCCTTGCGATATTCCACTGGAAGGGCTGTATTGCTGTACACTATTCTTCCTACACCATCAACAACCTCATATTTGACCTTAAGACTGTTATCCTCGCCCGGAAGATCAACCTTAAGCGGATTTGTGTCCTTATTGCCTTTAAAATAGACTGTTACTGGCTTTGAAGACATAATGCCCGACAGATCAATAGCTGATACATAATCTATGTATTCCCATGTTTTCATATTATCTGTACTAATATAAAACTTGGTGCTTCCACCCGGCCCGGCGGTAACAGTCGCTGTTTCCTCAAGCAAATCGATTTGTACCTTAACCTGACTGCCGGATGTCGTTGTGTTGGCACTCGCGTTAAATGAGCGGTTTATTACCAGCGGTATAATAATAAGAGCCAGCAAAGCCACTATTAACCTCTTCATTCCAACAGTTAAGGCAGCTTTAGCCGTGTGTGCTTTGGTATTCTTCATCAGAAACACTCCTTTGTCATACTTTAGAAAGCTATAAGTTAATCTATAGTTCCAATAATGATCTTATCACAGCCTATCCCGATATACAAGATTAGTAAAAATCTTCTTTACTAGGAAATTGGAAGCAATCCGGATCCATACTTTCTTGCTATATGTTATATTATCCGGTCTAGAGCGGATCCGAAAGAATTAAGTAAGGTGCAGCCAAGCCCGCCGCACCTTATATAAACTAATATTCATGATATTTTATAATCACCATATATCAGTATATACGTGACCTTCACTGCTCTTACCGTCAGGATTAAATCTATTCTCTCAGCTAAGCTCATCCAGGCTTTTTTCGTACGCGGGTAGAAATTCATCCATAAATATCTCCACCTCAGGCAGGCTCAGCTGCCTTAACTTAGCTGTGATTGAGGCTTCTGCATTTATGAATTCGCTGTTGCCTGCCTTTCTTTCCTCAATGCATTTTATCAGTGCCGACAGCTTGTCGGCGGCCTTAACCAGCCTCCAGAGGTAAGTATCCTCTTCCTTTGCTGTAAACAGTGACTCATAGCAGCCTCTGATGTCCTCCGGCAGCATGGACAAAAGCTTTTTGGTAGCCGCCTGCTCCACCTTTTTATAAGCGTCCTGTATATCCTCATTAAAGTATTTTACAGGGGTTGGCATATCGCCTGTAATAATCTCTGTGGCATCATGGTATATGGCGATTGCTGCCGCTCTTTCCGCATTCAGATGGTTACCCAGCCGGCAGTTACTTATTATAGCCAGGGCATGGGCTATAATACTAACCTCCAGGGAATGCTCGCTTATATTCTCGGAGAGTGAATTACGCATAAGGGCCCATCTTTTAATCAGCTTCATTCTTGACAGCATCGCATAAAAGCCATTATCCATCTGGTACCAACCTTTCTCTTATGAATTATAATAATTTAATCATTAAGTCTGCTTATGCCATGCCAAATTAGTAGTTACTCTCTTAATCGGAAGGCATATTAAGATATTTCTTTAAAAATTGTCCGGTATATGACCTTTCATTGGCAGCCACCTCTTCAGGTGTTCCGCAGGCTACTATGGTACCTCCCTTGTCGCCGCCCTCCGGACCGATATCTATGATATAATCCGCCGTCTTAATAACATCCAGATTGTGCTCTATTACAACCACTGTATTGCCGCTGTCACAAAAGCGCTGGAGTATATTAATCAGCCTGTGGACATCCGCAAAATGAAGTCCCGTGGTAGGCTCATCGAGAATATAGATTGTCCTGCCTGTACTGTGCTTGCTAAGCTCCGTCGCAAGCTTAATTCTCTGGGCCTCTCCACCTGACAGGGATGTAGAAGGATGTCCCAGCCTAAGATAGCCAAGTCCCACATCATACAGGGTCTCAATCTTTCTTTTGATGGACGGGATATTCTCAAAGAATTTAAGAGCCTCTTCTATTGTCATATTCAGGACATCATATATGCTCTTGCCCTTGTATTTTACCTCAAGGGTCTCCCGGTTATATCTTTTACCTCCGCAAGCCTCACAGGGTACATATATATCAGGCAGGAAATTCATCTCTATCTTTATTATACCGTCACCACTGCAGGCCTCACAGCGTCCGCCCTTTACATTAAAGCTGAAACGACCCTTGGAGTAGCCTCTCATCTTTGCGTCCTGTGTGGAAGCAAACAAATCTCTTATCATGTCAAATACGCCTGTATAGGTTGCAGGATTGGATCTGGGTGTCCGTCCTATAGGGGACTGATCTATATTAATTACCTTATCCAGCTTCTCCATCCCCAATATTTGTTCATGCTTGCCCGGTATTTCAAAGGCACGGTTTAAATCCCTTGCCAGCCTTTTATATAGGATTTCCGTAATCAGTGAGCTTTTTCCCGAGCCTGATACTCCGGTTACACAGGTGAATACTCCCAGGGGTATGTCTACATTTATATTCTTCAGATTGTTTTCAGCAGCACCCACAATGGTAAGATATCCTGCAGGCTTCCGTCTTGCGGAGGGCACCGGTATGCTTAAGCGGCCGCTTAAATATGCCCCTGTTACAGATTCCTTAACCTTCATAATCTGCTTGGCTGTTCCCATGGCCACAACCTTGCCGCCATGCTCTCCTGCTCCGGGGCCTATATCGATAATACAGTCTGCCGCATACATCGTGTCCTCATCATGCTCTACAACAATCAGGGTATTTCCCAGATCCTTAAGATTTATCAGAGCCTGCAGAAGCTTGTTGTTATCCCTCTGGTGCAGGCCGATACTGGGCTCGTCAAGTATATATGCCACTCCTACAAGGCCTGAGCCTATCTGGGTCGCCAGGCGAATTCGCTGGGCTTCTCCTCCGGAAAGGCTGCCGGTTGACCTTGACAGGGTAAGATAATCCAGTCCGACATCCATTAAAAACTTTAGCCTTGCCCGAATCTCCTTTAACACCAGCTCTCCTATCTTTTGCTGCATGGAAGTCAGCTGAAGATTATTCATAAAGTCGGCAAGCTCTCTTATTGAATAGTCCGTTACCTCAGCTATATTCCTGTCTCCGACAGTAACCGCCAGAGCCTCCTTCTTCAGCCTCTTGCCCTTACAGCTGCTGCAGGGGGTCTTCCTCATAAAGGTTTCGTACTCCTGCTTGATACCTTCGGAGCCTGTTTCGCGGTAGCGTCTTACCACATTGCGCAATAAGCCCTCATATGCGACATCATATATACCCACGCCTCTTTGGCCCCGGTAATGTACCTTTACTGTCTTGCCTCCGGTACCGTACATAAAGATCCGGCGGGCCTGCTCAGGCAGCTCATTGTATGGGCTGTTCAGATCAAAATTATACTCCCTGGCCAAAGCCTCAAGCATACATCTTGTATAGCTTCCCGGCTCCACAACAGATTGCCAGCCGGGCGCCGCTATGGCTCCGTCAATCAGGCTTTTATCCTTAAAGGGTACCAGCAGCTCTTCATCAAATTCCATCTTATAGCCTAGTCCGTGGCAATCAGGGCAGGCTCCGAAGGGATTGTTGAAGGAAAATATTCTGGGCTCTATCTCATCAATACTGATTCCGCAGTCAGGGCAGGCAAAATTCTGGCTGAAGGTCAGCTGCTGTCCGCCAACAACATCCACATACATCAGACCATCCGCCAGCTTCAGCACACTCTCGATGGAATCCGCCAGTCTCTTTTCAATTCCTTCCTTTATAACCAGACGATCGACTACAATTTCAATATTGTGCTTGTTATTCTTCTCAAGCTTGATTTCCTCAGTAAGGTCATAGAGATTTCCATCCACCCTTACCCGAACATAACCGCTTCTTTTTGCCTGCTCAAAAACCTTGGCATGCTCACCCTTTCGACCACGAACCACCGGAGCAAGAAGCTGGATTCTGCTTCCGTCCGGCAGGCTCATTATCTCATCCACCATCTGGTCAACGGTCTGCTTCTTTATCTCCTTTCCGCATTCGGGACAATGGGGGATACCTATTCTTGCATATAAAAGACGGAAGTAATCATATATTTCCGTAACCGTTCCTACTGTTGAACGCGGATTGCGGTTAGTTGATTTCTGATCAATGCTTATTGCCGGAGGAAGGCCCTCAATGCTCTCAACATTGGGCTTCTCCATCTGCCCTAAAAACTGTCTTGCATAAGAGGACAAAGACTCCATATATCTTCTCTGCCCCTCAGCATATATGGTATCAAACGCCAGCGAGGATTTGCCGGAGCCGCTGAGTCCGGTAAGAACCACAAAGCTGTCTCTGGGTATATCGACGCTTAAATTTTTCAGGTTATTCTCGTTGGCGCCTCTGATTTTTATATACTTTTTATTATTTGCCATAATTCCACCTGTTCTGTAATATATTTTATATCCTGAGCTATAGTTATATAGAAATCCAAATAAAGCCATTGTATAAATATTTCATACATCTTACCATAAGCCAGGTCCAAATCAGCTGCTATACTAGCCCAGTTCGTTAAGATGCTTCTTTATTTCAAGCATCTTGTCACGCAGAATGGCTGCCTGTTCGAAATTAAGCTCGGCAGCCGCAGCATGCATCTGCTTTGTTACAGTCTTGAGGAGCGCTTCAAGCTCCTGTCTGCTCATGGACTCCAGATCCTTTTCAATATCCTTAATATTGGACTCTGCCTTTCTCGTAATGGCAATCTGATCATGTACCTTCTTTTTGATAGTGGTCGGAGTAATTCCATGAAGCCTGTTATATTCCTTCTGTATTTCCCTTCTGCGGTTAGTCTCGGATATGGCCCTGTGCATGGATTCCGTGAGCTGATCTGCATACATGATAACGCGTCCCTCTGAATTGCGGGCGGCTCTGCCTATTGTCTGGATCAGGGAGGTTTCAGATCTCAGGAAGCCTTCCTTGTCTGCATCCAGTATAGCCACAAGGCCCACCTCAGGTATGTCAAGACCCTCACGCAAAAGGTTGATGCCCACAAGGACATCAAAGACATCCATACGCATATCCCTGATTATTTCGGTACGCTCCAGGGTATGGACATCCGAATGCAGATACTTTACCCTGATGCCGACCTCCTTGAGATAATCCGTCAAATCCTCCGCCATCCTCTTGGTAAGTGTTGTAACCAGTACCTTGTTCTTCTTCTCAATCTCCTTTTTGATTTCAGCAAGAAGGTCATCTATCTGACCGGCCACCGGTCTAACAATAACCTCCGGATCCAGAAGGCCTGTAGGTCTGATAATCTGCTCCACCCTCAGCTGCTCATGCTCAGCCTCATAGACGGAAGGAGTAGCCGATACAAATAAAATCTGATTAATCTTGCTTTCAAATTCCTCAAAGCTTAAGGGTCTGTTGTCCAATGCCGACGGTAGACGAAAGCCGTATTCAACCAAGGTCATCTTGCGGGATCTGTCACCGGCATACATTCCCCTGATTTGAGGTAATGTGATATGGGACTCGTCTATAATTATAAGAAAATCATCCGGGAAATAGTCAATCAGGGTATGAGTCGGCGCTCCCGCAGGCAGGCCGGCCAGGTGTCTCGAATAATTCTCTATTCCTGAGCAGAAGCCTGTCTCCCTCATCATCTCTATGTCAAAATTGGTCCTTTCAGCAATTCTCTGGGCCTCCAGCAGCTTGTCTTCACTCTTGAAATAGCGTATCCTTTCCTCAAGCTCGGCTTCTATATTGCGGATTGCTTCCTCCATTCTGTCAGGGCCCACAACATAATGTGAAGCCGGAAAGATAACTATATGGGCCAGGCTGCTTTTAATCTCGCCGGTCAGGGTATCAATCTCCAGAATTCTTTCCACTTCATCGCCAAAAAACTCCACCCTGATGGCCAGCTCACCCGATGTTACAGGAAAGATCTCCACCACATCGCCTCTTACGCGGAAGGTACCGCGTTTGAAATCAATATCATTACGGTTGTACTGTATATCAATAAGTCTCCTGATAACCTCATCCCTGTCCTTAATCATACCAGGTCTTAAGTTAAGTGTCATATTCTGATAGTCGATGGGGCTTCCCAAGCCGTAGATGCAGGAAACACTTGCAACAATAATAACGTCCCTTCGCTCCGACAGGGCAGCTGTGGCTGAATGCCTGAGCTTATCAATCTCGTCATTGATTGATGAATCCTTCTCGATGTAGGTATCTGTAGCCGGCACGTATGCTTCAGGCTGATAGTAATCATAATAGCTGACAAAATACTCTACGGCATTCTCCGGAAAAAACTCCTTGAACTCTCCGTAGAGCTGGGCTGCAAGGGTTTTATTATGGGCAATAACCAGGGTAGGCTTCTGAAGCTGCGCTATGACATTGGCCATTGTAAATGTCTTTCCTGAGCCTGTAACACCCAGCAGGGTCTGACACTGATTGCCGCTGCGAAATCCCTCCACCAGCTTACTTATGGCCTCCGGCTGATCTCCGGTGGGCTTAAAGTCCGAATGTAATTTAAACTCCATCAGGCATACCTCCCGACTGCTATTTGTCTTTAACTTTTTTGGTACAGGAAAGGCAGAGCCCTCTCTGCACCAAAAAAATGAGCTCTGTATCTAAACTTATGTTATTATAGCATATATAAAATAGTATATCAACAGTTTTTCGAATGTTTGTTCTGTTATCGGCAATATTTTACCAAAGCCTCTTCTGAATAATATTAAGCATTATTTATATAGGATTATTATGGTCAGCTATCTGTACCGATTTTCAATGGAATACTATAAATTTCAGTATATGTCAATTTTCCGCCGGGTCTTTCAGACTTCATAAGGGAAATTTTCTCCACCCTCATGCTTATAGCCTCTATCCCTGCTTCAAATTCCCGGGCATTAAAGCCGGTTTGCGGCAGCACTCTTCTGCCCAGTGTCAGATGCGGAGTATAATCCGTATCATCAACATCATAAAAGCCGGCCTCCTTAAGCTCCGTGGCCAGCATCTTTTGCAGGCTGCACAGCATTTGCCCCTTTTCCACACCAAGCCAGTATATATCCCCTTCCCTGCGCTTAAACCTGCCAAAGCCTCTGATATTAAGGATGAAGCTCCTGTTGCTGATGCTATCTGTCGCCCTAATCATCGCCTGCTTAACAAGCTCCAGCCTTTCGGTCTCACCTATAAAATTCAGTGTAAGATGCAGATTATCCCTGGCTGTAAAGCTTCCTTTTTTCGATAGCTGACGAACTCTTTCCTCTATCTTGTATATTTTATCCTTCGTCTCCTCATCAAATATAATGGCTGTAAATAATCTCATAATGGTTTACCTCCTGTCAATGGGCTGTATTTATTAGATTATCTCATACTCCTGTCGGCCGATACTGTTTGCACTCCTGATACAATATAAGCCCTCAAACTTACGTTTGAAGGGCCTAATCGACAGTAACAATTATAATTCATTTTAGAAATTTTTCAAGGAGCCTCCATACAAAAGACCGAAAATCTTTTAATTGCCATAATCCCAGATATCTTATCTGTACCACATAATAATCAAAGTTTAATATTCAATTCAGCTTAATTTTGTGTTTGTTATATGCTATAATCTCCTTATAATTTTGTTATATAACTCTAACTGATGGACATTTGCCGGCATAAAGGCTTATGTCCGCTAAGGACAATTAAAAGGAGCGATTTCATGTTTGAAAATAACACTATTTACCCTGAAAATAAAAAGGAATGCTATGAGCTTATACTTAAGCAGCTTAATGCTTTGCTGGAGAACGAAAGAAATCTTATACCTAATCTGGCCAATTCCAGCGCTCTTCTTGGAATGGCCTTAAGAGATATCAACTGGGCAGGCTTTTATCTTATGAAGAATGGTGAATTATTGCTGGGGCCGTTTCAGGGAAAGCCGGCCTGTGTGCATATCCCTGTAGGAAAGGGAGTCTGCGGTACAGCAGTCAGTGAAGGTAAAACCCAGCTGGTTCCCGATGTCCACAAATTCGAAGGACACATTGCCTGCGACAGTGCTTCCCGCTCGGAGATTGTTGTACCGATATATGCAGGCGGAGTAATCAAGGGGGTGCTTGATATAGACAGCCCATTACCCGGCAGGTTTGACAGTCTGGATCAACATTATCTGGAGGAGTTTGTCCGTATTCTTGAGGCCTCCTGCGACTGGGATTAGGCTTATTTACGGTGCTGCTATATTTTCAGTACTATCTCCTCAAGGACCTCCTCAATTCCCAGTCCCTCCGCCTCTATTATTATATCTGCATAGCTCTCATACAAGGGACAGCGTTCATTATATAAATTCTCCAGCGTCTGTCCCTTGCGCATCACAACCCCTCTCTGGCGGATATTACCCAGGCGGGAGGCGATGGTTTCATAGCTGAGTTTTATATATACCACTGTTCCTATGCTTTTTAAATGCTTCATGGCCCTTTCGCCATATATTACGCTTCCGCCTGTTGCTATAACGGTATGATCCGCTTTAATTGAAGCATTGACCCTTTCTTCAATAGCGATCAAGCCCTCAAGGCCCCTTGCTTCAATTATATCCTTCAGCAGACAACCCTCCTGCTCCTGTATCAGCAAATCCGAATCTATGAATTTATATCCCAATGCCTTTGCCAGTATAACTCCTATCGTACTTTTACCGGCTCCCGGCATTCCGATTAAAATAATATTATTCATACTGCCATCATCCTTTTCATTAGCACTGTTTTCATATCAGCTTAATTTATAAGCCATAATCAAATATACCAAGCCTTCATACCGGGCCTCAGGCTATGTCTATAACCTATTTAACCATGCCGGGAAAAGCCTGTCAAAGGCAAATGCCAGGTAATATATGGTATTATTGCTTGAATATTATATGTAATATTTACTCAAAGCTCATCAGAATTTTGAATCAAAAAGAAGCTTATTTACCGTATTATTTACGAGTAATAAGCTTCTTCCTATATTATCAAATCATCAGCAGCCATATCCTTTTGGATGTGTCCTGTGCCAGTTCCAGGCTGATTCAATTATTTCCTCAAGGTCTGCATGCTGCGGCTTCCAGCCCAGAACCCTTTTTGCCTTTTCGCTGGATGCCACCAGCACGGCAGGGTCTCCTGCCCGCCTTTGTGTAACCCTGGCCTCAATCGGATGCTTAGTCACCCTGCGGGCTGTATCTATAACCTCCTTAACGGTAAAGCCTACCCCGTTGCCGAGGTTGAATATATCGCTTTCATTACCCTCTATAAGATAATTCATCGCCAGTATATGGGCCTGCGCCAAATCGGTCACATGGATATAATCCCGTACACAGGTTCCATCCTTGGTATTGTAATCATCACCATATATGCTGACATATTCCCTCTGTCCATTGGGTACCTGCAGGATAAGAGGAATCAAATGGCTTTCAGGTTTGTGGGCTTCTCCTATCCTGCCGCTTTTGTGGGCGCCGCAGGCATTAAAATACCTTAATGACACATATCTGAGGCCATGCGCCAGTCCCGTCCATTTGAACATCTTCTCCATGGCTAGCTTGGTTTCCCCATAGGTATTCGTCGGCTCGGTCCTGTCGCTTTCAAGAATGGGAATTCGCTCAGGCTCACCATAGGTAGCAGCTGTGGAGGAAAAAACTATCTTGTCAATCCCGTGGGCAACCATAGCTTCCAGCAATACCTTCGTACCACACAGGTTATTGTCATAATATTTCAGCGGATTTGTCATGCTCTCCCCCACCAGGGAATTGGCGGCAAAATGAATTACTGCATCAATTTTTTCACTTTCAAATACATGATCAACAAAGCTTCTGTTGCGTATATCTCCCTGATAAAAGCGGGCCTTCGGATGCACGGCCTCTGCGTATCCCGTTTCAAGGTTATCGGCTATAACAACATCCACCCCGTTGTCAATAAGCTCATAAACAGTATGGGAGCCGATGTATCCTGCACCGCCCAGTACTAAAACTGCCATATAAGCAAACCTTACCTTTCCTTCATAGTATCTTTATTATAGTTATAAAACCACAGGTCCGTCTCCGACCTCAACTACATAAAACGATGCTTCATAGCCAATCCTGTCAAGATACTGTCTGCCAACATTCTTAATGAAGGCATCAACAGCAGCTTCCTTAACTATGCTTACCGCACAGCCTCCAAAGCCGGCTCCGGTCATTCTGGCGCCAATAACCCCCTCCTGCCTCAGGGCTGCATCAACTATTGTATCAAGCTCAATTCCTGTAACCTCATAATCCCTTCGCAAGGATTCATGAGATTCTATCATCAGTCTGCCAAACAGCTCTATGTTGTTCTCCCTCAGAGCCTGTACCGCCTTAATCGTACGCTGGTTCTCATAAACCGCATGCTTAGCCCTTTTTGCATTAATTTCACTTTTTATTGCTCCCTTATGGGCTTCAAATTCCTCCTCTGTCAAATCTCCCAGGCTGTTGATTTGCAGGACCTTCTGCAAATCCGCCAGGGCGGCCTCGCATTCGCTTCTTCTTTCATTATATTTAGAATCTCCCAGGCCCCGCTTTTTATTTGTATTCATTATTACAATCCTGGAATCGGCCAGATTCAGGGGAGCATATTCATAGGAAAGGGTAGCTGTATCAAGGAATATCGCATTATCCTTCCTTCCCATGGCTATGGCAAACTGATCCATAATACCGCAGTTTACTCCTATGAACCTGTTTTCAGCATACTGACCTGCAAGGGCAAGCTCTATCAGGCTTATATCCAGTCCAAACAAGTCCTTCAGTATATATCCGGTCAATACCTCTATGGAAGCTGATGAGGACAGGCCCGATGAATTGGGAATGGTTCCATAATACAAAATGTCGATACCCCTGTCTATACAATAGCCTTTATTTTGCAATGCCCATATCACGCCCTTGGGGTAATTGGCCCAGTCATCCTCTTTTTTCTTTTCAAGACCTTCCACAGATGATTCTATTATGCCCAGCTCCTTAAAATTCATTGAATAGAAGCGCAATTTTTTGTCATTTCTCAATCGGGCAACAGCATATGTACCAATGGTCAATGCGCAGGGAAAAACATGACCACCGTTGTAATCGGTATGCTCACCTATCAAATTCACCCTGCCGGGAGCAAAATATGCCTTATACTCTCCCTCTTTGCCGAATATTTGCTCAAACTCCTTCAAAAGCTCATTCTTCATTCCGTTAACCATGCCTTTCTTAATTCTTAAAGCTGTCTATCATACTCAACTGAAATCTTCCGTTTCATCCTTCAGAACCTGCAGGCCTCTGTGTTCAACGGCTGTTGAGAATACTATCTGAGTGCTTGTCTTTCCGAACCTCTGTATCTCGCCGATAAAGGCATCCAAATCCATGGTGCTCTTGAAGCAAACCTTAATCAGCATTGAATAATTTCCGGTAACACAATTGCATTCCATAACATTGGGACATGCCTTAATGAAAGGGTAAAACTCAGGCTTTTGAGACGGAGCCACCTCAAGATTGATGAAAGCAGTGATGTGGTGGCCAAGCTTCAGCCAATCAATATCAGTATGATAGCCTTTTATAATACCCTTTTTCTCCAGCCTCTCAATTCTTGCGGCTACAGCCGGAGAAGACAAATATACCTTTTCTGCAAGCTGTTTTAACGGCATTCTTGCATTTTCCTGAAGCATTATCAATAATTGCCTGTCTATATGATCCATCTTACCCTTACACACCCACCTTTATCCAGATATTATGATAACATTCTAAACCCAGCCAATAAAGATTGCAAGCAGACTTTTTCGTTAGGTCTACATGATTTTTCATCCTTCTATTTTTTTATAAAGCTTTCAAAGCCTGAGCTATATATCAGCTCTCCGTCCTCCATTACCCACAGGGCTTCCGTATTGTCAAGCCCTTCTATAAGCCTTTTTCCCTCCTCAAGAGGCATGGAAAATATTGCGGTTGACAAAGCATCCGCCATGCCTGAATCCTCGCACAGGATGGATACGGCGGTAAAATATTTGGCCGGCATAAGTGTTTCAGGATCAATAATATGATGATATTCCTCGCCGTCAACAGTGTAGTATCTTTCATAATCACCGCTGGAAACAAGAGACAAATTCATAATTTTTGTGATTAGAAGGTATTGCTCATCACTGTCCCGATCCGGATTTTGAATACCTACATTCCATTCCCTCTGCACTTCCTGACGTCCGCCGATTGCTCTGACATTGCCGCCCACACTTATTAAAATTCCGTCTATTCCTTTTTCCTTAAGCTGTCTGGCTAGCTGCTCGGTGGCATAGCCCTTGGCGATGGCTCCTACATCCAGCCTCATCTGAGGGTCCTCGAGATATACCGTAGACGCCTCCTCATCGATAATGAGCTTGTTGATATCGGTATGCTGAGCCTTCTCCTTAAGCAGCTCCATAGGGGGAAGCTCTGCCGCCTCAGGATTCTCTATACCCTTTTCCCTGTAATCGTGCCAGACGGCAAGGACTGCGCCAAAGGCGACATTAACCTTACCTCCTGAAAGCTCATATGCCTCCTTTGAAAATTTCAAAAGCTCAATTATCCTTTTATCAACTACAACAGGTGCAATACCTGCGTTGTCATTTATAGTTTTGATATTGTTTATCCCCTCATAGTCGTTATATATATCATAAAGCTGATGATAAATTTCCAGACCGTCATATATCATCTGAACACATTCCGTAAAGCTTTCTTCATCCTCGGAATAGCCGATTATCGTAGTTACAGTATCAAAAAGCTCTAGAAATTGCGCCTGATAGCGCTTCTTCGACGGCTTGCAGGCAGCCATACCAAGGATCATAGTAATCAGCAAGACTATTGTGACTGTTTTTTTAGGCATTATTTCCTCCGTGATGCTCTCACCGGCTTTTGACCTTAAGGTATCTATTTACTATGGAAGGGCCGGCTTCATTCTGTGCTAATTGCTGTTATTCCTAATAGCGTATAATATTATATCACATTTTTTTATCAGCAAACTTCTAATACTGATATTTTTTGCAGGCTTTTTATCCTGTGGGAAATTTCTCATCAAATTTCTCACTGCAAATTTCCCACAGGATAAAAAGGGGAGTGTTGTTTCCAGCACTCCCTTGTATTGCTGCTATATTATTTTATACTATTTTGCAGCGTTTGAATATGCCTTTTCAATTACTGTCTGCAGGCCACCTACGCTTACAGTTACAGATGCAGCCAAATCAGCATCAGCAGGCTTTCCTTCCGACAGGGCAATACCCTTAATATCTGCAGCTGTCTTACCCTTTGCATAATCTGCAAAGGCATTGGCCTGCTCATACCATTCCTTGCCGATACCGGATTTGCCCTTCATGCCGTAAGCTTCCTTCAGCTCCTGTTTTGTCTGTACGGTTGCAGACAGATCTGAAGTAATATTGCCTTTGGCATCAAAGTTTACATTACCCTGAGAAGCATCAAGTATTGCACTTGTAATCTTGCCGTCCTTGTCAAAGGTTACTGCTCCGTAATAAGTATAAGCCTGTGCCTGACCATTAGCGTCTTCTGTTGCATGCTTTGACTTGGAGATCTCTGTGTAAACACCAAGACCCAACTTGTCACCTGCTTTTGCGCCTAAGTCCTGGGCATTAGCTACTGCCTTTGCAACACCTTCAACGAAATCAGTGATATGCACTGTAATACCTGCAGTAAGATCAGCATCGGTCGGATATCCCTTCTCGTCAATTGCAATGCCCTTAACCTCGTCTACAGTCTTGCCAATTACATAATTTGCAAAGAAATCAGCCTGTTCGTTCCACTCCTTGCCGATACCTGATCTGCCCTTCATACCGTAATCTGTACCCAGCTCCTGCTTTGTCTTAACTACAGTATCAAGCGGAGTTGTTATCTGTCCCTGAGCGTTAAAATTAATCTTTGTCTGAGCAGCGTCAACCTTGCAATCAACTATTTTTCCGTTTGCATCAACAAGTACTGCTGCCACAAATGAGTCAACCTGTGCTGTACCATCAGCATCTGCACTGGCGCTTTTTGAGCTACCCAGTGAGGTTATAACTGCAAGACCTGTCTTAACTGTCTCAGAATCAGCCGCCTTGTCATCAGTTTTTTTCCCGCAGGCTGTCAACAAGCCCACAGTCATTGTTAACGTCAATAATAACGCTATTATCTTTTTCATAATTATTACTTCCTCCTATTTGCTTAATTTAATTTTAGGGTTATATATATCAATCCCGGCTTTTGCCGGCATTAATACCAACACCATACCGGCTGATCAAAGCCTTTTTGCATGCCGGTTAATGTGTCAGCAGTACACTGATAAAGATCATCAGTATATTAGCTGCCATAATTATAATAAAGTTCTTTATGGCACACAAAAAAGTAGTATCCTTTTCCTGCCTGGCGAAAAATGTATTTATGTTTTTCTGCACCGGAATGATGCTAAGCAGGGACAAAAGGCATATTGGATGCAGTATTTTAAGCACCACCATTACAACCACAGCCAAATAGGTCAAATAATACAATCCTGCAAAAAGATAAAGTGCCTTTCTGCCGATATAATAAGGCAAAGTATGCCTTCTGACCGCAATATCCTTTTCAAGATCACATATATTATTAGCCAGCATAATGTTGGCTGTTACGCAAAATGGTATTATTGACAGCAAAAAAAAAGAAATTAATGGCCAGACACACAAATTCAGATTGATTGTCTCAAAATTAACATTCAAGCTCAAATAAGTACCTGCAGGTGTATTTATATATACCAGGATAAAGGGTATCAGCATCCCATAAAACAAACCTGACAAAAGCTCTCCCAGGGGGGTCCTTGAAATCGGGACCGGTCCGTAGGTATAAAATACACCGCACAGGAAGCACAAAGCTCCCGCAATAAGTACAACTATATCGGTAAGATAGGCCAGATATAAACCCAGCGCCGTACTGACGGCAAACATAACATAAATAATAATTAATGCTGTTCTTCTTTTAAATTGCAGTGTCTGGTGATTATCCTTTGTATCTATATAATTGTTGATAGCTGTTGTGGTAAGATCAAACATAAACATTCCCGCAAAAAACAGAAGGGTAAGCTTCCAGTTTATTGTCTCCTTCCGATAAAGAAGGAAGGCAATTGTTAGCAGGAATGTAAATGTGCTTGTGATCTTGGTCATTATTTCTACATATTTCAAAAATCTTTTTACCATAAACCAGTATACCTGCCATTTCATATCAGGCTGCTGCAGCTGTGGCAGCAGCCATGTTGTTTTATTGACCATATTATGCCAGTCTGGAAGCCTTATTCAGTATATATATCAGCTTGTCTTTTTTAGTCTGGCTTGCATCAAGCTTTTCTATCAGCTTCAATGACTTGTTGTAATACTTTCTTACCACCATTTTTGTAAAGCCTATTCCGTCGGTTTTTCTTACAGCCTCATTAATTTCCTCTCTCTCAAGAGTGCTTTTTGCAGCCTTCTCCTTCAGTTCCTCTATGTTGGCAAAAGCGTGAATCAGGGGAAGCGTAATTACGCCCTGTTCATAATCCGACTGTACCGGCTTATTGGCAGTTTCAACGGTGTTTTCAAAATCAATACAGTCATCCGTCAGCTGAAAAATCATTCCTATATAAAAACCTAACTGCCTGTATTTATTCATTTCACTGTCAGGACTCTTCGAAAACAGGGCACCCGCATAAAAGGATGCTTCAAACAGGGCCGCAGTCTTTCCTGATATAATCTTCAGATACTGATATACTGTCAGATTAAGATTGTTGTTATTAATATGCTGATTTAACTCTCCCAGACATATTCTGCCCACATAATCCGGCAGCTCGAGATCTATATAATCCTTCCTGTTTTTTACCCCTGCTGCCATCCTGAGGGCCACACTCAAAAGATAATCGCCGCAGATAACCGCAGTACGCTTGCCGTATTTTTTCTGGAGTGTAACATCTCCTCGTCTTAATCCGGCATTGTCTATAATGTCATCGTGAACCAGGGTGGCCAGATGCAAAATCTCAATTGCTGCAGCAATCTTTATTGCATCAGCTGATACAAGTCCATCCTTGTCCTCCGCACACGTCAGTACTGAGCTGGCTCGAATGAGTTTCCCGAAGGAAGCAGCCAGGTGTCTGGTATACTCCCGAATTATCAAGGGAGCTTTGGAAAGGGTCCTGACAAGCTCAGCCTTTACAAGCTCCAGAGCCTCATCAGTCTTTATAGGTTCAATCTTTTCCTCTGTATTCATATCTCTGTTAATCATTATAAATATACCACTTTCTAACAAATGGCAGCTTCTTCCACCATCTTTTTAGTGCAGGCATAGCGTAATAATCCAGACCCAGGCTTCTTCCGGCTCCGATTAATACTACTATTCCTGCAAATACCATCCAGATGTTACCAAGATACAGGCCTGTCGTACACAGGAACATAAATTGCAAAATCAGTGAAAATGCAGCAGCCGGAGTGGTAAAGAGTCCGCCTATCAGAGCCAGACCAATAAGTATTTCCGCTAAAACGATAAATATCTGCATTGCCAGCTGGATACCGTCAGTCGGCAGTATCAGCTTGTCTATAAACCAGTTCATTAAGGGAACATCCAGCTTAACGGCATAATCACCAAGCTTTGAATGAGCCAAATCCTTGCCGCTGACAAATATTATCTTAAACAAACCAAGTATATTCCAGTTCATTAAGACAGTTCCGGCAGCCTCTGCTGTCTCAGCGGCTGCACTTGGTGTGGCGCTGGATGAAACATCTGCCGCCAGGGCTATGGCATTAACCTTGGTTGAAACCATGCTGACCGCCCTGCCTATTATATTAGCTGCGGCTGTAGTTGCCGAACTGCCCGCATCCGGAGTTGCTGTTCCGTTTATTATACTGTCATACCAGGCATTGGCACCACTGAAGAAGGATGTGAGCATAGGCTTACTGAACCAGCCCTCAACCACCTTCATAATACCCTCAAACAGCCAGACGGCACCCAGCCAGATTCTAAGCGGTACCAGCAGGAAGCTGGGTGTTCTGTTGGAGAAGTGACCACCTACAAAGCTTCTGCAGTTTCTTATTGTGAAGAACTCATGCTTCATATAGCTGAATACCTTATTCCATCCTGCAACCTGAACAAAATACACAATATTTATAAAATGCTTTACGAACATTGCAAGGAATGAAGGCAAACTAAAGAAGCGTCCTGGCAGTCCCAGATAACATACTGCGTATCTGCCGCCTATGCTGACCATGACACCATGGAACTTAGGCTGGTACTTCTTCATCTCACCCTTGCCGTATACAGCACAGGCTATATTGTGGGCAGCAACATCGGAGCTCTGCTCACAGTTTTCCACCATCTGGGGAACAGGTGTCTGCTCTCCCTCCGGAATATAAAACATATTGTCACCGATAACATAAACATTCTCATTTTTGGTGGAACGAAGATATGGATCCACCTGAATTCTGCCGCCCCTTGCCATTTCCATGGAATCCCTGGTGCTTTGGGTAATATCGGCGCTTTCTATTCCTGCCGCCCATATTACGGTGCCGGCCTTGTAGCTGACGATATTGCCATTTTGCTTAAGGCTGATAAAGTCAGGGCCAACCTCGGCAACAAATGAATTCAGGACTACATTAACTCCCATCTTTCTCAGGCGCTTTTCCACCTTGGCCGACAGCTTTTCAGTCATATTCGGTATTACCCTGCTTAAGCCGTCAACGTTATATAGTGATACCTCTTTTCTGTCAATTCCAAACTTCTCACACAGAATAGGAACATACTCCGCCAGCTCGCCTATCATTTCGATTCCTGTAAAGCCTGCACCTACCACCCAGAAGGTAAGAAGTCTTCTTCTTTCCTCCTCATTAGGCTCACTCATTGCCTTTCTGAAGCTAGCCTGAATATGATCTCTTAAGGTTACAGCATCCTCGTATGACCAAAGCTTAAAGCTGTATTTGTCGGCACCTGTGACTCCAAAAAAGGTTGGCTTGGAGCCTGCCGCCAGAACCAGATAATCATATTCGTAGCTTTCGTTAGCACCCTTTACAAGCTTTTTGTCAAAATCAACGGCTGTAACGGTGTCATGCTTTACATTGACATTTCTGCCTGCAAAAATCTTCTTCAGGCTAATCTTGATGCTATCCTCATCAACACGATTAGCTGCCACCTCGTGTAATTCGGTAAGCATGGTATGAAACGGATTCTTGTCAATAATTGTGATGCTAACATCCTTTTGCTTCTTAAATTTTTTTGCAAGCTTTTTAGCTGTCAGTATACCGGCGTAACCGGCTCCGACAATAACAATCCTCTTTCCCATAGCTACTCCTTAATTAAATAAAGTTTTTTTATTACTTCATCATAAATTGTTAATAAAATAACAATAATGTGTAAATAAAATAAATGGCAATCAAATCGTCAAAAATTGCATCTTGATTATAGTATATCATCTATAGTAATTTTTGAAAACAAAAATTTAATAAAAAAAGATCTTATAGATACTTTTTTAGTAGAATACACCTAAAACTTAAAAAAATTAAGTTCGTTATTATTTATTATAGACAGATTATTTTTATAAATTTATCCATAAAGTTCTATTATAGTTTATTCATTCCATGGCAATGCGGATAGCATTTTTCTGGCTGTATTAAAATCCCCACAAGCAGCTGGCGCTACATTTAATTTTATATGTAAAGCAAGATTACAGGGAGCCAATGCCTACCGTTTCCAAGCATTGGCTCCCTTCTTTATATGCATTATTTTTTCGGAATCTCCTGTACATCTTCTCCATCCTGGCCTTCTGCACAATGCAGCAGCTGGCTTGTGAGCTCTCCGTCCGATAAATATTCAAATCTGTCATAATAGGCAATTTTCATGATATAATCCTTAATTACCCTACGTTTATTATCATCAAGCAATATATATTCACTGATAATTTTCATATCCAGCTCATCCAGCTGATACTGCTGCATAAGCTCCTTCATGACAGCATTGGGAAATTGCTTAAAAATCTCCCCCCTGCCGTATCTTAACCAGTCCTCATTTACATTGAACTCCTTGCATATATGAATGAGCATCTGCTCAGTCAGATTGCGCTTCCCGCTTTCAATTCTTGAAATACCGGCTGCGGTTATACCCAGCCTTGATGCAAACTCTTCCTGACTTAGTTTCAATAGCTTCCTTATTTGCTTTACTCTTGTATTCAACTTTAGCACCCTCTTTGTAAAAATATTAGCAAAAATTATAATTTTAGTCAATTGTATGCATAAAGATATTGACAACACCTGTCATATTAAGTATAATATTGACATGGGCAAGATATAAATTGACTTAGTCAATTTCATTTTATTATTAAACATAAGAGTATTAATATTCGTAGTCATTAAGGTATGCAAGCCGTATAATCAAATCACGGACTTTTGACTTTCAAATATGAAGGGATATTATATGAAGAGCCGCCATACCAATAGCGAAGAGCTGAGGGCTCTTATGCAAATGCTGAAAAAGCTCAATTCCGCACAAAAGGAAGAGTTATTAAAGCAGATAAGGAAATTATTGAAGAATAACGCCAATGACGGCACAGGCAATAAGCTAAGGGGCAGATGAATCCGGTATAAAGCATAAGACATATTGGCCTTTCATATTCCCCGGGCTATAAAAATTCTTTCTCTCTTTCCTATATGTCTTATGCTTTATTCTTTATTCATCTAATTAATCTCCCTATAAAAGCAGGCAGATCAGACCCGAAAGTTTTGCCCAAGCAAAATCTGCTTCATAACAATACTCCTTATTATGAAAACCCGGGAAATCAATCTTCCCGGGTTGAAAATTATTAGTCAGCTATCTGCAACAGTCTGATTGCATCACATAATGTAATTTAAATATATCCGGGTAGCCTACTCAAGCACATTATATACAAAATGCTCAAAGTCGGCAACACCGCCTGTTACTTTGGTTGAAAAGAGGAACAGGCCGAAACGGCAGCCGCAGAAATGATCCAGTCTGAATTTCAGCTTATGGGTTATACCCAGCCTGACCCAGTTCTCTCCATCCTTATAGTAAAACTCCGACTCATCTATATTATCAACAAAATTAGCCTTAAGCTTTAAAGTAACCCTGGAGCCTTCATAGGGTATCCTTGCTATCTCCTTGCCGGGGCTTCTGTCTCCGCCCTTTGGTCCCCAGATACCATCCTCCGGCTTATCTTCCTTAATAATCATAACCAGATAGTAACTGCCTTCCTCTCTGGTTATGGCAATCAGGCCGTAATTACCCTGCAGGGCACAGATACCTGCATAGTCACCGTCATTTATTGCCGATGCATCCACAGTAACATAGGCTTCACAGGCAGGCCCCATCATTCTTTGAGTAAGAGTGTTGGCTGCCAGCACAAGGTTCGGGCTGATTTTACCGCTGCGGATACGGTATGCTCCTGCTTTTTCGGTAACCGACCAAAGCCTGTCATCGGGAGTATGGTTCCACTGCCAAAGCTTGTTCAAGCGTACCCTACCGTCCTTATCAGGAGTATAGTTGAAATCATCGCTGGTATACAAGGGCTCATATTTATGTTCCGGGCGGGTGCTCTTGACTATAATTTCATGAGGAGCTTTTCCGTCTATACCAAATATCGGGAAATCATTGCCCTCCTCCCAGCGAACAGGAACCAGTACAGGAATACGGCCAACTGCTCCATGATCCTGGAAGAGCATCGCATACCACTCGCCGTCAGGAGTATCGACTATGCCTCCCTGCGCAACTCCGGAGCCATGATATCCCATGTCGTCATCAAAGCAGTCTCCGCCCCTGAACTCACCCTCAAGTGAGTCAGCTACAAAGCAGGCCTCGGTTCTGCGCCACATGTCAGGTCTGCTGTGTATCAGGAAGAGATAGTACTTTCCGTTAATTTTGTAAAAATGGGAGCCCTCGTAGCATAAATATGGATTACCCTCTTCCCTTATAATAATCCTGTCAAGCCCACCGGGCTTCGGTCCTGACAAATCCTCCTTCAGCTCTGTCAGATGAATCTCCCTGTTGCCATATACAATATATACTCTGTCATCATCATCAAACAGCAGGGAGCAATCATGATAGAAGCCTTCTATAATCGACTTTCGCCATGGCCCCATGATGTCTTCCGCACGGTATAGATAGGTTTTGCCTGTATCATTTGCTACAAAACATACATAGAAGATACCCTTGTGGTAGCGAAGGCAGGGTGCCCACATGCCTTTGCCATATATACTTAAATCATCCTGCAGGCATTGGCCCGGTGTATTGTCAAGACTGTCATAAACATAGGTAAGGGTTTCCCAGTTGGTTAAATCATATGAGCGCAGAATAACGCCACCGGGCATAAAATGCATTGTTGTACTGATCATATAATAGGTGTCACCGACACGAATAACATCAGGATCCGGATAATCGGACCAAATAATCGGATTCTTGCTCATAGTTCTCCTTTCATTATAAAGCTTTCTTCAATCCTGTCTGTATATGCGAATTTTTATACACTTGCTATTATTTAATTTCCTGGCAATCAGAATCTTTTAAAGCTATGGCCGAATTGATACTGGTTTTATCTATATACGCTTATTTGAAATACCAGTAATCAAATTCATAGCCTTCGCCATAGAATACAAATACCAGATTATGTTCCCCTGTAATTGTAGTCAGCAAATCAGCTGTAATCTCCTTAAACCGGCCTGAGTCGTCGGCATCAATCTTCAAATATCCGACAGCCTCACCGGTAGGCTTGTCTAGGCGGATCTGAATAGCTCCTTCACCACTTGCCGGAGGCTTGATGCAGGCTGTAAAGGATTTTGCTCCCTTCTCGCCAAAATCCGCTCCATATACGGCAATCCAGTCACCTGTATGAATTTCCGTAACCGCCATATTACCTGTACCGCTGCCCGGAGCTGTTTCTTCAATTACGACAGTACTGATGCCGGCCATGGTTCCCATGGTTTCAGCCTCGCATCTTTCATAAGGATTTAAACTCTTAATCTGCTTTACTCCAAATTCTGATGCCTTAATATTATCAATAGTGCCGTCCTCGTTGACAACCACATAATCTATATTGGTTGAACGATAGCCTCCCGAAATGCCCAGCTTCTTCTCAAGCATCTGGGAATGATATGCCATATACATCTGACCCTTGAACTCGAACATGCAATGGTGGTTATTACCCCATACACCGAAGAAGACTCCGGGATTTCTGAGAATTGCCTTCTGGAAGGTGAAGGGTCCCAAAGGATTCTTGCTGGTCATATAAGCAATGTCCGCATTATTGATACCCAGCTCCTTGGTAGCCTCCAGAGGCACATTCCAGTTGGTACAATAGGAATAATAATATGTATCACCTATCTTGTTAATTCCTGAATCCTCAAAGAGATAAGGTATATCCAGGGTAACCGGATCTCCGTCCAGACTGATCATGTCATCGCCCAGCTTTACAGCCCGTCCTGTACCCGGATTCGCTTCCTTGCCCTGTGGAACTCCACCGCCAAAATACAGATAAGCAGAACCGTCATCATCCACCAGTACGGCAGGGTCAAAGAGCCATGCAACATTTGCACAGTTGGGTGTAGCTCTTGAAATCAGCGGTTTTCCCAATGGATCAACAAATGGGCCTATCGGGCTGTCGCTTGTCAGTACTCCTATGCCGTTGCCGCCGTTGGCAAAGTATATGAAGAATTTATCCTTTCCATTGATCTTCTTATAGGCAACCGCAGGTGCCCATGAATTGTTGCCCCATTTGGCCGCGCCCTCAGGGCCCGCAGCATTGATTGAACCATGATCTGTCCAGTTGACAAGGTCGTCACTTGAGATAACATTCAGCTTATTAATCTTACTGTAGCTGTTGTTCTTTACCTTGCCCTCCTCATCATATTCAACAATATCACCTGTCATGTAAATATAAACTCTGTCATTATAGACCAGTGCATACGGGTCGGCTCCAAGTCTCTGGGTCATCAAGGGGTTCTTAAAGCCGAAGCCTTTTAAAGCCTCTGTCAGTTTAATGTTTTCAAAATACTTCATCATCTCTTCCTCCTGTAATTTGATATATTGTGTGTCTTTTGTCTGAGCATCGTTGCCATCTGCATCGCTAATTTTATCTGAATTCTCCTGCGAAACAGAACCGACTTTGTTATTACCTCCATTATTGTGAGCGCAGCCACAGAGGAGTACGGCGCCAAGCGTTAACATTAGCAGAACTCCAGAGGTAATTCCTCTTTTATTCATAAATTATGCCTCCATAACCAAAAGAAACTGATAACTATACTAATACTTTAACATATTTTACAATATAGTCAATTATCTAAGCAGATTTAACTATCTGTTTTTACTAAAAAAATCAATAAAACCACATCATTTTTTAATATATTCTACCAAACATTTATTTACTACCTGGAATAGCCTATCGCCATAATTGTAAACTCCTTATTTTCATGTCCCTCGGCCATCTTTATCTCAATTACATGCTCGGCCGGCTCACTATCATTAATCAAAAGAACCGTAATAGGATTATTCCAGCCACCTCCTTCGGTCGCATTCAGGGTCATTGCCGGCTCTCCATCCAGATAAACGACCGCTGTCCCAAATCCTCCGCTTGATTTATATACCAGCAGAAGATTTTTGCAATTAAGGGTCATTCTGAAGGGCTCATTGCCACTTGATGATGTATGCTTCCAGTTGTTGGGGAAAGAAGGCTGACCTGTGGCAAATCTCACCAGAGCGCTGTCAGTTCCGCTAAAGCCCCCCTCCTCCACAATGACATTGTCATCTGCTGTTGCCCTGTCATACATTTTTATTTCCTCAAAGGCCTTACCCAGCCTTGCTGCTGCCGGTACCTGATTAAGCTCGTCTGTTTCTTCCTGGGCATTTACTGTGGCATAATAGTATTTTAAGCAATCAGCCATAAGACTGTGTCCGAAATCGGTCGGATGATAGATATCGGCAAAGAACTGGCTGTCTGTTATCCTGCCTGCCTCCAGCTCAGGTACAAGAGCATTCTTTATGCTTATCATAGGAAGCTCATAATAATAGCCAATTGGTATGTAAGTATCCTGCATGTTCCATCTGGACTGGAATACACAAAACAGCAGCACAACAGCAGGCTGGTTGGGCGCATTCATGATTTTTCTTACCATGCTTTCAAAGGCTGCGCCTCTGGTAGGCTCCTGATAATCGTTAACCGAAAATTCTATGTAGACAATATCAGGCAGAAGCTCCCCATAGGATGTAACATCCCTGTCATAACGTATTACTCCCAATGCAGAAGGTGTTCCGCCCATTCCCGCATTCACATACTTAACATTGTCCCCTCCATCCTTGCCGAAGGTCTCCTTAAAATATTTATAAGACAGATAGGCATAATTCTTCTCCTTGCTGCTGGCTGAGGCTCCTTCCGTTATAGAACCTCCTATATAGGCTATAACCACTTCTTCACCGTTTTTAGCCTTTTCAATAGCCTTTTTCATTCTTGAGATATTACCTGTGCTTATCAGTGATTTTTCTATCATTTTTCTGTATGCAGCATCCTTACCCTCAAAAATAGCTTCGGTCAGTGGATCAGCTGCCGGCTCCTCTGCCGGAGTTTCTGCAGGCCCAGCCACACTTGCACCTGCCCCACCGGCGTCATCCTGAACCTGGCCGCTTGTGCTGTCCTCATAATTTTCCTTATCATCAGCCGTAACGCCCTGGCTCGGAGCAGGGGATACTGCACCGGCTGCATCATTACGGCTATCCTGAGCTGTATTATCCTGAATGAAATTGCTGTTCCCTCCTGCATTCTGTTCCTGCCCAGCGTCAGCTTTACAGGCAGTCAAAGTAATTGCAGCCAAAAGCAATATTGCGACATAGATTCCTTTTCCTCTCATATATTACCATGCCTTTCTTTGATATTTCTGCAATCCGGCACATTACTCAACTCTGCACCGCCTATTCCCTGCTGAATATACAGTCAAATCTACTTTATCTAGCAATGCAGCGAGCTTGAGTTTAAGAAGCTTTTGATAAAAAAGCATAAATATAGTCCAAACTAATAAAGAAGTGAAGCCTGCACAAATACTGTGACAGCTTACACTTCTTTATCCCCCCCATCGGCCGTTATTGCTCCGGCCTGTTAGAACTCCAGTATACGATAAAACGCTTCCTTTGGATTATGGTTAACATCAAACAGAAGAGGCCAGTTCTTTCTCCTTGGAACAGGGAAATTATCAAGCCAGGTCATATCATCGGCAACTCCCCACAGGGTTACACAATCGATATGATCCTTATATTCACGGAATACCTTGAAGTAGTCGGCATAAACCTGCGCCTGCTTCTCAATCAGCTCAGCCGGAGGATTATCCAGTCTTGTGTGGTCATTGAACTCAAACATGGATACATCCATCTCGGTAACGTGTATCCTCAGATTTAAGCTGGCATACAGTTCAAGAGCGCTCTTTAATTCATCAATTGACGGGCCGTAAATATTGATATGCATCTGCATTCCTATGCCGTCAACCGGAACTCCTCTGTCGAGCATACCCTTTACGGTATCATAGATTTTCTTTCTCTTTACCGGGTTTGTCTCATTGTAGTCATTGTAGAAGAATTCCTTTTCAGGAAGCACCTCCTTGGCAATCCGGAACACATCGTCCATATAATGCTCGCCCAGCTTTTCAAGCCACTTGGACTGGCGCAGCACAAGATCCGTCTTGTCCTCAATCGCCTCATTGACGGCATCCCAGCAATACACCTTGTCCCTGTATCTGCCCCCAACAACAGCTATATAATTTTTCAGGCGCTCCAGCAGCTCCTCCCTGTCCTTTACGTTAAAGATCCAGTCAGGAGTCTGATTATGCCATACAAAGGTATGTCCTCTTACTCCCAAATCGTTCTTAACAGCAAAATCATAAATTTCGTCTGCCCTTTCAAAGGTAAACCTGCCTTCCTCCGGAGCCAGGCTTATAGGCTTCATCTCATTTTCACAGGTTATGGAATTAAAATGTGTAGTGATTAAGTCTGCATGGCTCTTGATGGTCCAGCTGTTAACCTCCGCACCAATTTTAAAATAATCCTTATATTTGTCCTTCAGCCTTTGCATAACACCCTCCATTCTCATGAAATAACATGCTTTTATATTTAATTGTTAAATAAAAATAGCCGTAAATTCTTATGTAAGACTGTAATAAATTTATATTAATCGTTTGCATCGGCAGTAAAATTTCACAATAACGGCTTCATAATTCAATAATATATTAGACAGGTTAATAGTTCTTATCATTTATAGTTATGTTGTACTCATTTTTTGCTATCATTTTTTACTAAATTTTGTACTGCCTCATCCCTAAGCCTTTTCTCCTGTAATATCAATAGTAGTTACGCTTTTTGGTGGCAGGATTAGCTCATTTTGTCCGCCCAGACTGCCCAAATCCATAAAGCACTTCTCATCAGACTGGCACTCATCACCGAAGATTGACTGTACAACCCTGCTGCCCGCAATTTTGTAACTATTCCCGTCAATCCGGTATTTCTTTTCCTCTTCACTGTTATTTATCAGAACAAGGGTAATCTTAGATGCATCCTTATTCATAAAGGCTGATGCGCCTACTTCTTTGTCCTTTGAACTGCATTTTATACGCATGTAACCTGGCAGGACAAATTCTGAAAAATGCCTCATCGCATAATAATCGCCTGCCAGCCTCCAGCCGGTATCATTAATCCAGTTGGCCCTGCCCAGCTTGATGCCCATCAGATAGCCGGCTTCAAAGCTGATATTTTCATCTGCCCAGGTTCCGCTCCAGTAAAGATATGCATTTGCATTTTCATAAACCATACAATCATTAATCAGATTGGCGCATTTCAGCGCATTGGAAGCATAAAACTCCGACTGCCATTTCTTCAAATCCTTATAATAGGTGTTCAGATCCATCAGGTTAATAAAATTGTCTCCTCCCACATAAAGGTGATGAGCAAGCCCTGCCACACTGTCCGGCTCATTCTCCAGCAGCTCACGCATATAAAAGTTTATAGTGGAATAGACACAGGACATACTGTCTGGTCCTAAAATCTTGGGGGCGGCAGCTCCAAAGCGCTCCTGTAGCTTCCTGTATACCGCCAGATGAGCCTTGGCGTATGAGGCAAATTCCTCAGACTCCACCGGATCCAGGCGGCATCCGTCATAATCAGCTGCAAAATCCACCTCATTCTGTATACAGATGTAATCTATCTTCAAGCCCTGCTGCTGATAATACTCAATTGCTTCAGCCCACCAGTCGGCATACTCATCATAGCAGTAATTGCCGGATTCATCCTTCTTCAGAGTAGATTTGCCGGATATATCATTGTCCCTTTTAAGGAATCTCGGCGGAGACCAGCAGCTCATCAAAACCAAAGGCTCCACTCCGTACTCGGCGGCACGCTTTTTAGCGGCCTCGTAATATTTCACCATGGCAGCTGCATTGGCGGCATAGTCCTCACGGACGTATTCATATTCATTTTTAAAACGGAGTATGCTAAGCTTTGCATCCTTAAAGAGGGCGTCATATGCCCCCTCCAGATCATCACACTGAAAAAGCCAGTCGGAGTACCAGGTATAGGCTGCTCCAAAGCCATCTATCGTCTGATACTTTATATTTGTATCAAAGCTGCATACGGTATAGGATGAATCAAGGGGAGCCTGTGCATTAGCAACCCCGACAGTCTCCTGCACCTCCTTTGCAGGAGTTGCTTCAGCCTTATTTTCTGCCATTTCTGTCAGCTTGGCCTTCTTTGGGTCTTTATCATCCTTTATTGCACTTTTGCTATCCGTCCCGCATGCGGCAAGAAAAACAAGCAAACCGGCCAAAAATAAGCTAACTATTCTTTTCATACAGATATCCATGCCTTTCCTGAAATCATAAAAGCTTATCTGATAAAACTACCAGTCAGCCAGATAGCTCCGACCAACTGGCAGACTGCATTACTTTTTGATGGTAAATGTTATTTTCCTGTAGTTTTCAGCCTTATCCCAGAGCTCCAGCTCATACTCTCCGTTGGCATACAGGTATATAGGATTGGTTGAGCTTAATTCAGCGCCATCCAGTACTATCCTGCTGATTCCGGTCAGATTGTCCTTGAACTTCACGGTAACAGCCTCTTTATAGGTCTTGCCGTTTTCCACACTGGCTGTAGGAGCTGTAAAGTCCACATAGAAGGTATAGGTCCTGTAATTTCCTACATTATCATATACCTTAAGTGTATATTTGCCTTCCTTGCTTATCTTGACACCGCTCTTTACAGCCTTGCCGTTAAGTGTAGTTTTCTTATCATTGATGCCGCTTTCTTCATCCTTCCATGTTATCTTTATAGCCTTGTTATAAATCTTGTTGTTCTTAACTCCGCTTACCTTTGGCTTTGTAACATCTATATTTGTGATGTTAATCTTGGCCATTGTGTTGTATCCGTTTTTATCGGTAATTCTGATTGAATAAACACCGCTCTTTTCTGCCAGGAATCTTTCTCCCTCAAGGGAAACATAATTCGGGTTGGTGGCAGCCCACAAAACATCGTTGTCAATCAGGGAATCCTTAACGTCAAAGCAAAGTACAGATATTTTTGAGTAATCTATGCTGGTATCGATGTAAACATAATAGCCTTCATCGGTCCATTTACCATCGGTATCAGCGGTAAGGGTAATATTATAGAACATGCATGAATAGCTTATAACGGTATTGCCCTTCATTCCGCTCAGCTTAATATAATATACACCGGGCTCCAGCAGATAATCGATTGATTTTAATCCCTTGTCTGCGCTTGTATATGTACCTTCCTTAAGCAATACACCATATTTGTCATAAAGTGAACAATAGCCGGTATCGGTTTTTAAATTGGCATCTGCATCAAATGAATAATTTATTGTTACTGTTGATTTCTCTTTTACTTCAAAGAAATAGTATTCATTAGGATTTTCATTGGTAAGATAATTCATTGCAACCTTGTCAGGGGTTAAAAAATTACCTTTGGAAAAGCTGGTTGCAATCTCCTTCTCTTCCACCTTTGCCTTTTCAAAGAGCAGGGCTATGCCGGTCTCATATGGATAGTTTTCGCACTCGGTATGGAGATAGTAGGTACCTTTCTCCAAGAACCATGATACCTCTGTTTTTTCACCTGAATACTTGGCTATATCACCTATAAGCCTTTTACCGTCACGATCTGTGCTGACCCAGATGTTTCCCGATGTCCTGCCACCTGGCTTGCAGAGTATAATAACCTTTAGCTGTCCGGCCGCATCTATTGAAAATTCCGATATGTTATATTTTTCAAAACCAAAGTTAATGCTTACCGGATCCGGAAACGGAGTGTCATCCACATCTTCAACTACAAGGATCGGAATATTTATCATTGTCAGCGCTTCCGCTTTGCCGGCATAGAGAGTAACAGATGCAGTTAATGCAATAATGGTCAGAAAAATTTTTTTAGCTATTTTTTTCATTTTAACCCTCCTATGTTTCATAGATAATTAATTTTGCAAAATATCTCTGTCTTTATTACATCCTTTGGATTCTGCCGGGTCTAGATGGCTTCCTTATCCCTGGCAGGCTTTATAACAATTGTATCATCTACATATTCCAGACGTACCTTATTATCATGCACGCCCATTCTATCCAGCAGCTCACGGGGTATCTGGAGTCTTCCGGCCCTATCAAGAATGGTAAACTCGTCATGTATATCCTCAAATGTGGATAATTCGGCCATTCTCTTTTTATAGTCGCCCTTGGCATGCATTTCGCTGCTTATCTTGCCGTCCTGTATTGATACCACTCTGTTAACCTTTTTGGCCAGGTTCATATCATGGGTAACTATGATAATTGTAGTTTTCAATGTGTTGTTCAGTTCCCTGAATACATCCAGAATATAATCAGCCGTTTTCTTGTCAACCGAACCCGTCGGCTCGTCTGCCAAAAGTATCTTGGGATTATTGGCCAGGGCAATGGCTATGGCAATTCTTTGCTGCTCACCACCGGACAATTCTCCAAGGCGGTTATATTTCTTATGTGCCATACCAACCAGCTCAAGAAGCTGTTGCGCCCTTTCCCTTTTCTTTTTCTCACTGGTAAATATCATAGGAACCTGTATATTCTGTATGGAGTTAAGGTAAGGGAACAAATTCCTTGCATTATTCTGCCAGACAAAGCCAACCGTACGTTTCTTATATTCAATCAGGCTTTTGCCCGTCATCTTGAACAAGTCCTTGCCATCAACGAATAGCCTGCCGGCACTAGGTCTGTCAAGTCCGCCTATCATGTTGAGGAAAGTGGATTTGCCGCTGCCGCTCTTTCCCACGATAGCCATCAGCTCTCCCGGCTCGATGGTCATATCCAACCCCTGCAGGGCCAGTACCTCGCTGTCCTTGGTTTTATAAATTTTCACCAGGTTATCACATTGAATTATGTACCTGCTGTCAATAGTTACATTATTTGTATTATCGCTCAACGAAAACACCATCCTCCAGCTCGTATACCTTATCGCCGATTTCCATCAGACCGGTATCATGCGTAGTCATAACTATGGTTACACCCTCATTGTCTGTAAGGTTTTTGAATATCTTGACTATCTGCAAAGCAGTGTTGGTATCCAGCTCTGCTGTTGGCTCGTCTGCAAAAATAACCTTCGGCTTGTGTACAAATGCCCTGGCAATCGCTACTCTTTGCTGCTCACCTCCTGATAATTCCTGAGGCATATGATTCATCCTTGAAGCCAAACCCACCATCCTCAGGCACTCAATTACCCGTTCCTTTCTGTTCTTATTCACTCCTGCCATCCTCAGCATATATTCCACATTTTCGTAAGCAGTCATCGTAGGTATCAAAGCCACCGACTGGAATATAAATCCAATCTTTTTTCTTCTGAATTTACATCTTTTGCCCTCACCCATCCCGGATATATTCTCATTCTCAAAGAATACATCTCCTGATGTCGGATTATCGAGTGCGCCTAACAGATTCATCAGGGTGGTTTTACCGGAGCCGCTTCTTCCCTTGAATATGGTCAGCTTGCCCCGGGGAATCTCCAAATCAATGTTCTTTAACACATGCAGCTTCTCTCCATTAGGCAATGGGAAAATCTTGTTAACTCCTTTTGTCCATATAATATTATCGTTAGCCATATGCATCCTAATCCTCCCCCAGCTTCAAAGCTTGTGTGATCTTCAAATCGGAAATCAGCTTACCGATTATAAGCATACAGAAGACAACCATAATCGATACAATCACAAGTATCCTCAGCTGATCACTCTGCTGTCTTATAATCTCCAGCGGTATAATCTGCTCCGTTGAAGAATATGCCAACTGTATTAACGGAACATACAGCTTAGATACATAATTTCCGATTAATACACCCAGCGCTATAGGAATGACCGACAGGAAAAACTGCTCCCGTAAAAGCATTCCTATTATTTCCCTTAAAGACATACCCATTGCCCGGAATACGCCAAACTGCAAGGTTCTGGATATAATGCTCAGTATCCAGAAAATCAGGAAGCCAATTGCGCATATAAGCAGAATAATTATAAAGCCGATTGTCAGCACTCCGTTTGTTCCCTGGTAGAAGGGGTCATTGTTCTTGTTTATAATCATTGCCGACAAATCAGAAAAGCTTTCAAAAACAATATTGTTCTTCTCTGCAAATTCATATATGAAGGAGGTTGAACCATCAACCTTCATCCATACCTGATAGGGGGTTACACCCCAAACCGACTGCAGCTTGCCAAGGTGGGCCACAATCAGATATTGAGGGATTTCCTTTTCGATACCGCCTTTATCAACTTGTTTGGCTACCGGATTATATGTCGGCCAATAATCTACAAAGCCTGCAATTATACCCCTTGCCTGGCCATATTCATTGGAATATGTTATTTTGTCACCGACCTTGAAGCCCAGCTCCTTGAAATTGGCGGACACCAGTACGCTGTCTATATTGTCAGCCATAAGATTAAGATAATTATACCAGTGCCGATCCAGAAGGCCGTTCTTAAAATATGCTACCTCGCCGAACTCATTGGTTATGATGCCCATCAGCCTTGTCTTTATCTTTCCCTTATCAAGGGTAATGGTTATATCATCATTTACCTGTACCTTGGTGACCTTTTTGGCCTCCTTCAGCTCAGTGTATCTGTTAAAGTCAGGTTCCACATAGTAGACATCCAGTGATGCACCGCTGATATCCTGTCCCATTTCCTTCATTGACTGAATAAATAGTTCAATTGCTTCCTTGTTGCTTTTCCATTTTTCCTGCATTACCAGATCGGCGCCTATTGTATATTTTATTCTTTCCTCCTCATTGCCGTTTATCGTTCTGGCAAGGGTGGCATCAAATATACCCAATGCCACGGTAAGGATTATAAAAAGGAGGATGAATCCCTGATTGTCCGAACCCTTTATTACCTTCTGGAAGGAAGCATAAGCCGACGGTCTCCATAAGGCTTTGCCAAGACTAAATATCAGCTTAATAAGATAAGGCAGAATTGCCTGAACAATAAAAGCTGCGCCTATTATGAAGGTGATTGAGCTGCAAAACAGTAAAGGATCCAGCTTGCCGCCCGCCAATGATGCTTCAGCCATAGCCTTGGCATTGTTTTTGAAGTTGAATAAACCATAACCTGCAATAGCCAGAAAAACGCCGCCAAATATGAGGCTGAAAAGACCCAATCTTTGATTTCTCTTATTCAGCTTTCGCTTTAAGGATACAATATTTTCCCTGGTATGGAAAAATGCCAGAACCAGTGTTATCATCAGGGAAGCCAACGCGCACAGTCCTGCTGCCATCAGTGCCTTATTCGTAAGCTCCAGCGGCAGCGCAGTTCTCGATACAAACTCAAGGAATGCGTTGGCATTGCCGAGAGCGTAGCAGAAGAACAGGCCCAATGGAATACCCAGCAACAGAGCAATGAGCATTATTATAATTCCCTGCAGAAGATAAATCAGTATAATATGCAGATTTGAGGCACCCCTGCTCTTAAGTACCGCTATATCCGATTTCTCCAGCAGCATCATTTGGTTGTTGACCATGTAAATGAATATCATCAGCAGGATAAATATCGGAATTTCCAGCAAAAAGAGCACATTTTCCAGCTTCGCCTGCTTTACCTTAAAGTCTTTAAGTATATTACTGAAATATTCCTTATAATTGTATACGTCTATCTTTTCTACAGCCAGAGAGAACTTTTCCAGTTCAGACAGGGCAAGATCCACCTGCTCTGTTTTCATTTCGGAATAGTCGATCAGTACATTCCATTTACTGTGCCACTTGTATTGAGGGTTTTCATAGTTTACGAACAGCTTTCTGAACAGAGCTTCGTCCATAAAAAACTGTCTGGAAAAGGTATCCGGGCTGTTTACCCAATAGGCATCATTATCGCTTGAATTCTGAAATACGCCTGTTATTCTGATTTTATAGGGATTTCCGTTCTCATCACGAATGTCGGCAAGATAAAGCTCCTGTCCTACCATCAGCTTCTTTTCCATCATTACCTTTCTGCCGACAACCACTTCTATAGCTCCATCTACCATTTCTTTGCCGTACATTCTGCCGGATATCATTGAGCTATGATTTTCCAGATCCGTCATAAAGGCCAAATCCAGCACAAAATCAGCCGATTCCTTCTCATCAGGAGTGTTCAGGTAGTTTGTACGTATGTAGTAGCTGGAAATCAGATACTTGTTCTTCAGATGCATTTTTCCAGCCAGTGATGAGGTCAAATCCTCCAACTGCTTTACCTTGGCTGCTACTGATGCGTTTGAACGCGTATTATCCATTCGTATCTCAACAAAGGTTTGCATTGGATAGACTCCGGTAGCCTTCATGGAATTATTCAGGTCCTTTACCAGAAGTCTGTTAAGAACTGCATTAGAATAGACTATGTTGCCAACTACCATGCCTATCAGCAGTATATTTCCAATCAGCAGACTGATCGCCATCCATTTTTTATTCCATATTTTGTGTAATACATAACTTAGCAATTTTATCACCCGCCTATTCTATTACAATCTCCTGTCCTTCTGATAAGCCATTATATACCCATGTTTCATTTCCATTATCGCGACCGGATATATACTGCTTACGTATCTCACCGTTAGTATCAAGTATGTTGACGTATTTCAGGCCTTTGTCTGCTTTAACCGCCTTTGATGGAATTAACAAAACATTTTTAACGTTAATTGCAATCGCCGTAATATTTGCCCTCTGTCCCGGAGAAGCCATCTCCTCGCTTATGCTCTCCGGCTTTATATAAACCATTCCTGTTTTGGCTTCTCCATTCAGCACGGAATCTATGGCAACCACCTTACCCTTGATGCTCTTTGAAGTATTTTCCTGCTTATTGATTATAGGATTTATCGTAACCTCAAGGTTATACCACAAATTATTGGCCCCTGCGGATTCAGCCTGCAAAACGGCGCTGTTTATGTCCGCCATGTAAATGAAGCCGTTACCTCTCTCAAGTATTGAACCCTTCTTTAAGCGATTGTCAAACCAATATATAATTCCGTCGAAGGGAGCCTTCAAATACTTGATTTCCGTGTTAGCCTTAAATTCCTCCAACTCTTCTCTCTGCTTACTTAGGCTCCTTTCGGTCTGATACTTGTATTGCTCCAGAGAAATTTTCTTTTTCTCGATATTCAGCATGTCTATCTGAGCTTCAATTGAGGATAAATTCTTTAACATCATGCTGTTAATACTGTCCTCTATATCCCGCTCTCTCTCCTGAACAGTCTTTTTATAATTTTCCTCATTCTTCTTCAGCATCATTTCCTTTTCTTCCAAAGCCAGCTCATCTACAGGTACGGTATAGGAAAGCAAAGGCTGATCCTTTTTAACAAACTGTCCCCAATTCACCATGAATTCCACAAGATAGCCTTCCTCATCCCCAATCGTAAGATAAGTTTCTTTTAGGGTTCTTAACTCCATGTTTTTAAGGGAGCTGACCTGAATAAAGTCGCCGATATAAGCCTTCACTGTTTTAATATTGCTGACAGCAACAGTACTGTCTGTAACATTCTCGTCTGCAGTATTTACGTCTTCTGTATTAGCCTCTGCTCCACTGCCTTCCGACGTGTTAGTACTGTCACCAATTTGCTCTGCGAGTGTATATCGGGTTCCCAGCATCGATGCCAGAGCAATGAAAACAAGTACTAGTTTTAAAAGCTTATGATCCCTGAACATATACCACATCTCCTTCTTCCAGGCCACTTATAATCTCAACCTGAATATCAGTCTCTATTCCAGTTTCTACATTGCATCTGGCAAATGCCCCATTATTCATGCGATATACGAAATGGCCTTCAGCATCCGAATATAAGGCTTTCTTTGGAATAGTCAAAACATTCTCCCTGACCTTGTTTTTCAGGCAGATGCAGGCATAATCGCCGGAGGTTAAATCAACATCCTCCCCTATTATGGCAAATCTGCTCTCGATTGCTATTCCGCTGTCATTCATTTTAACCAGCTCGTCAGATTCCAGCGGAACATATTCTATATCATATTGCTTGCCGTTTATTAAGGCATAGGCCTGGTTAGCATTTATAAAAGTGTTTCTGTCCATATAATTACTCTGGATATGAAGCTTCGACTCATCGGTAATTATAATAACAGGACTGTCCTTGCTTACCCTGATACCACCAAAGGAGCTGATATAAACAATCCTTCCTGTAATGGGCGCCTTGATTATGGTCTTTTCCAACTCCGCTTTGGCTTCCTCAAGACTTTCCTTCATCTTATTTAAATCATATTTCTGCTTCTTGATATTCTGCTCCATGCTTAATTTCATCTTTTCAAGCTCCGACTGCATCTGGGCTATTTCCAGCTGAGGAGCGTTGTTGTTTATCTTTTGTACAATGCTCAGCTCCATTATATCTATGTCCAGCTGCTGCAGCCTGTTATTAAATTCATTGTTGCTTTCCATATCCTCAATGGACTCTTCAAGCTGCTCTATTTTTTCCGACAGCGCTTTACTGTCAAGATAGGCCAATATATCCCCTTCCTTTACCTCCTGTCCAAGGTATACACAAACCTCACTCAGTATTCCGTCCACAGCCGGATATACCACTTCCAGAGCCGGATATACCTTGGCATCATAGGTGGTCAACTCAAATATATCTCCACGCGTTACTATCGCAGTTTCCATCTTTCCCTGCACCGGAGCCTTAAGGACCGGTACGCTCTCTCCGACCTTTTCCTTGCAGCCACTTAAGAAGATCAAAGCAATCAACAGTAAAATTCCTGGTATTTTTTTTCTCATATCTGTTCACCTCCCGGATGACTTATTCAAGTATTACAGTATCCCCTTCATTTAAACCGGATATGATCTCAACCTTCTTGTCTGCAACAAATCCGGTCTGAATCTCCTTAATGCTCTTAAATCCACCCTCATCCTCCACATACACTATGGACTTACCGTTATCAGAGTGCACGGCAGTCAAAGGCAGATAAAGAACATTTTTCAACTCCTTCAGGGTAAACGTAATCTCGCCCCAGGTATCGATAAGTGGCTGGTTTTTGTTGTCAATAATCCGCAGATACCTTACTCCGCTGTCGGCATCCGCCGTATATTCCTCATCTATCTCGGCTGAATCAATAACTACCGCCTTATATTCATTCTTGCCAACCGTTACTGTCAGCTCGTCCCCTGTATTGAACAATTCAGGGTTCTTACCCGATGTTACAAAAACCATGGTGTCAGGATCATACACAGTGATTACCGTATCCTTGGTATTGGAAACATCTCTCCAGCCAAATTGCTTGATTTTCAGAATAACCCCATCAATTCCGGCATAAATCTGATGCTTCCTAACCTCTTCATTAAGCGTCTCAAGCCTTTGCTGTTCAAAGTATAAATCCTCTTCAAGCTCTTTTATAGTCTCCTCATGCCTTGCAATTTCAGCTTCATATCTGGAAGCCATCTGCTGGGTGAAGCCTTCAATGTTTATGAGCCTGTTATAGCTGCTGACAGCCAGCTCTAGCATTTCCTTCTCATTGGCTATCTGCGTTTTTATAGATTCAATATTTTCGGTGCGGTATTTGATCTGCTCCGTCAGTTCACTCATTTCCAAATCTGCCAGCAGATCTCCTGCCTTTACCCTGTCTCCTTCTTCAAAGTACACATGGGCAAGCCTTTTACCTTCCACACCGAATTTGAGCTCTTCAGTCCTGAAGGCTTTATAAACACACTCAACCTTCACCCTTTGAATAATATCACCACGCATAACAGTGGCCTTTTTATAACTTTTGATTGCCGTTTCCGGCAATACCGGCGCATCAGGCAATACCTCCTCCTTTGGAGCAAGACCGCACCCGGATACAGCCAACAGAAAAATCATAAAAAAAGCCAACATTAAAGTTAAATTTGTCCTTTTCTTCATATTCTGTTACACCCTTTGTTGATTTTTAATATTGGTTGCTAGTGTTGATTTATATTTAAAATAACTGTAATAATTAACTTTTGGTTATTACTGCAGTTATTTGAATATTCATTTTTAATTCATCTTTAATTTCTCTAACCGATGCTCATCGGCAAAATAACTTAAATAAATTTGAACTGGTCAAAGAAAAGAAGGGCAGACCAGTACTTATTAATCTACCCTTCCACTCTCAGCCCCTAAGATATGCAATTAATATATATTCAACAGATATAATAATTTACATGAAACAATCATTACGTGTTTAATTAAGTCCTTCAGTTGGATTTTAACCAAATTAACCGTACATTTTTTATTAAGCGATTAGTTGCTTTTTCTCTTCCCCTTTAGAGAAATTACACCTAATGCGCAAAGTGCAGCGCCTGCTCCATATACCAGACCGTATGATACAACACCGGTCTTCGGGCTGGCTGCTGAAGCGAATAACAGATTTTCAAATACTGCATTGTTCTGCCAAGCATCCTTAAGATCAGGATTTGTATGTAATGTATGGTTTCTTCCACCATCTTTTGCACAGTTAACCTGCATTGTAAATTTCATTGTGGAACCTTCTGCTGTTGCATAGGGAACCTTGAATTCTACATTGTAGCCCTTGTCTGTCTTTAAAACCTTAACCTCGGAGGCAACGGAGCCTGTATAGGTTTCATCAACAGCAAATGCCTGAACCAGATTGTCTTTATTGTCGATTCTGAGCTCTATGCTATCCTTCTCCCATACGTTACCGTTGGTGTCATCAAGGGCGCTATCCTGTACTTCTACGAAGAAGTAAATAGCTTCAGCATCATATAATACCCAGAATGAAGCCTTGGTATCGTCTACCTCTCTGCCATCAACAGTATCGGAAACAGCTTCCATTTTAATTTCAGGAGCGTTCTTGTAAGCGTCATCCTTAACACCATCAACAGCAGCTGTTCCCTTTACAGCTTCCCAGGTTGCGTTGGGTTCTGCATAAACGGTGGCTGTAAAGCTGAGTACCATAGCTAATGATAATACTAATACAATAAGCTTTTTCATAATTGCACCTCTTTTCATTTTTATAAGCTTTTTCAGATGCCAGGTCCGGCACTGACAGTCGCCAGAACAAGCGCGGCACCCTAATGCCGCTTCACTGCTCCGCCATAAATCGTTGTAGCTTGCAATTTCTCCAACTGAAAACCTAATGTAAACACTTTATTGATATCTGAGCTGCTAATAGCCTTAGTTAAAATAAATAGTATATTATGACATTTTTCTTTAATATATTAATGCTAATTTGGTAATTATGCTAGTCACTTATTGCTTTTGTCTTATCATCTTTTGCTAATAATGTAGTAGCGGTTGCTAATATTGCTACTATATTTTATACAATTATTATATATGATATTATTAAATTTTTCAATACATATATTAGCAGCTTTACTGTGCATTATTCTGCAAACAAAAGATACATTCCCGGAGTATCCGGATTATGCAGAAGTGCCAGCAGACCTTTGCATTATCTGCCCGGCTTTTGCCTTTTTGCTTAAGCTTTAGCAATAAACGGGCGACAAAGCGCAAAAATTTCTAATAACGAATTGTAAAGTCCAATATATCAATGTAATTATCCGTCTTAACTCCGTTACCGGATGCATATACTCCGATAGTGTTGCCAACAAAGCCACCGGCAATGTCCGTACTCATTTCATGAATGTCGGCATCAAGTTTAAGCGGAAGCTCTTTCTGTCCTATTACGGCATAGAAATCCGCTTTCTGGCCATGACCCTTGATTTTTAATTTTATATTCTTTGCACCCGATGCAGAATCAGCTTCCAATTCATCAGAGGAAACCAACTTCTCCTCCAGAATGTGATCCTGCAGATTAAGACACTTTACCAGCTGAAGGGAATAAGCTGCTGCCTCTTTTTTGTATTTCAGCCTTAACAGCATATGATATTCATTGCTTTGTAATATTACAAGGCCGAATTCCTCCGTATCGGTAAGCTTATTAAATTCCACATCCAGATTTGCCTCATAATTATATTCCAGCTGTCTGAATCCAAGATAAGCAGGGCTCTCAAGCTCCTTAAGGGTTTCCGGCAAAAACCTGAGCCTGATTATACCGTTATTGTTCTCATAAAACTGCTCCTTCGGATTGCGAAGCATAAGAACATCGTATTTATTTTTGCCCAAATCACGAAGGGTCTGCTGCTTACTTGCCCTTGAGCTTGCGCCATCAAAGGGCAGCACTACAATATCCTCAAGCTTACCTACTCCCGGATTAACAACCGGCCAGCCATCCTCCCACACAACCTTTGCCAGGAAGGTTTCCCTTCCCAGTCCTATATAACCTTCACATCTTCTGCTGGCCAGCATTACCATATACCAGTTGCCGTTAACATCATCCACCAAATCGGCATGTCCGACATAACAGACCGGATAATCCTTACCCAGATGTCTGTGGGTCAGAATCGGATTTTTGGGATTGCCAGTATAGGGACCGAATATCTCCTTGCTACGGGCTACTGTAACTGCATGCTCAGGTCCGGTTCCTCCTTCGGCAATCAGCAGATAGTAATAGCCATCCTTTTTATATATATGCGGACCCTCAGGCCATATAACATCCTTTAGCGCCCCCTTCCAGATGGCATGGCTTTCACCTGTCAATTTCATCTGCTCCAGATCAAGCTTCTGTACCCAGATTTCCCAGTCGCCGTTATATCTGACACCTGCGGGATTAGGTCTGGTTCCTACATAATAGCAGCTTCCTTCCTCATCAAAGAAAAGGCTTGGATCAATGCCGGGCGCATTCAGATAGTAAGGCTCGGACCAGGGACCGGCCGGATCCTTCGCTGTAACTATAAAATTACCTCCACCTGAGACATTTGTGGTTATCATGTAAAATGTCCCATTGTAATATCTGATGGTTGGAGCAAATATTCCTCCTGAATGGCCGCTCTTATTCAATGGTATTTGCGAAGCTCTGTCCAGTACATTACCTATCTGCTCCCAGTCAGCCAAATTTTTACTATGCCATATAGGAACGCCAGGAAAGTATGCAAAGCTTGAATTTACTAAATAAAAATCTTCTCCCACCCTGCATATGGACGGGTCTGGATAAAAGCCTGAAAGTATCGGATTGATTGCCTGTATCATATTTTTAATTCCTTTCCTAATATTTTTATTTTAATATCATAGGTTGCTGCTCTGCTGCAGGAAATCGCTCATTACCACCAGCAGAAGCTCCTGCCATGCATTAAGCAATAAGCTTATTTTGAAAAGCTCCATTCATTTATATGGTAACCGCTGCCTGCAAAAATCATGTAAATATCATGTACACCGGTAAGGCTCTTAACCGGAACAGTAACCTCGGTATAATTGCCAAAACCATCGGTATCCTTAATTTCTGCATAGGTTACAAGATTGCCCTCAAGGCTGTCGCTTACTACTTTTACCGCACCGGCTCCGCCATCACTGGAATATTTGATAGTAAAGCTTGCAGGTCCATCCTCACCAAAATCGACACCACTAATCCTGATCCAGTCCCCGTCTTCAATATCTCCCAGGGATACAATCACAGGATCCTTAAAGGAGCGCCTTTCCTCCTCAATTACGCCAATACCTCCATTAGCCGACATTGTAGTCGCCATAACCCTTTGGTAAGGGTTAAGCCATTCAATTTGCTTTACACCGGTTCTGGTACCTTTAATATCCTCTATAATACCATCGGAGCCAATAATGACCTCATCAACATTGGTGCTTCTGTAGCCTCCCTTAATCCCTTTTGCATCCTGCAGCAAAAATGCATGATAGAACATGTACCAATTTCCTTTAAACTGAACCATGCTGTGATGGTTATTTCCACCTGTGCCGAAGAAATGTCCCGGGTTCTTTAAAATTGTTTTCTGATACTGCCAGGGTCCCATCGGACTGTCGCTGATCATATATGCTATTTCTCCCGGAGGAGGGACAATCTCGCCTTTGGCATTAGCCCTGTTACTGAAATTGGTACAATAGGAATAATAATATTTGTCCCCTATCTTATTAATTCCGGAATCTTCAAAAAGATATGGAGCATCAATTTCTACCGCCTCACCTACGGTACTTATCATGTCATCCCCCAGCTGAATAACTCGGGCTGTTTTAGGAGCATGCTCCATTCCCTCAGGAATTCCTCCGCCAAAATAAAGGTATGCCTTACCGTCATCATCCACAAGAACAGCCGGATCAAATAGCCATACAACACCGGCGCACCCCGGAGTGGAATGGGTAATCAAAGCCTTTCCCAAAGGATCCCTAAAGGGCCCTGTCGGGCTGTCTGAGGTCAATACACCTATACCTCCGGCTCCATTGGCAAAATAGATAAAGAACTGATCCTTGCCGTCTATATTCTTCCAGACAGCTGAAGGCGCCCATGAATTTCTGGCCCACAAACTTACCCCTTTTATACCTCCAATATGAATATTGCCATGATCGGTCCAATTAACCATATCCGCTGAGGATATGCATCTTAGCTTGTTAATCAGGCCATAGCTGTTCTCCTTTATATTTCCTTCCGAATCATACATCAGGACATCCTGGGTCATATATACGTAGACCCTATCCTTATAAACCATAGCAAAGGGGTCAGCGCCAAAATCCTGGGTAATAAGCGGATTATTTTCCCCCTCCTTTTTAAGGGAGGCAGCAAAAGTCAGATTACTAAAAAGGCTCTCCAAATCATAACGGAAAACCAAAGCCTGATTGTCCTCTTCTTCCGTCTGATCTGTTACAGCTATATTGTCCTCAGGCTTTTTAGTTGCCTGCACATTTGTACTGTCGGTATTTTGAGCAGTATTTCCCTTTTTATCTGATGAGCAGCCAGATAAGATTAGGCTTAAAAGCAGCAGAAAAGGTATTACAGCCCGAATTAAATACTTTTTCATAATCCCTCCAAATTTTACTTATAAACCATTTTAAT
>Ga0134101_1000222_pt1 | contig 71988 bp, 71 predicted proteins | sample 12_3_2metaG_FD_94446 | JGI IMG/M metagenome (GOLD analysis project Ga0134101, IMG submission 94446) | Switchgrass degrading microbial communities from high solid loading bioreactors in New Hampshire, USA - 12_48_3.3_201_A2 metaG | ecosystem: Engineered > Bioreactor > Semi-continuous > Anaerobic...
GAGAGAGCCTTCGGAGTTGATATTTAAGTATAATTCCAGTGAGTTTGGGGTCGATACTGCTAAGGTTTGTAACTGGAAAATTTCTTATTAAAACCTTACAAAAACAATTATACGAGGAGAGTTGAAATGAATTTGCATGGTAAGGACATAAAAATATTTACAGGTAACTCCAACAGACCGTTGGTAAATGAGATTGCCGAAAAAATCGGCATTCCTGTAGGTGTTGCAAGTGTTGGTTGTTTTAGTGACGGTGAAACAGCCGTAAACATCGGAGAAGTAGTCAGAGGATCTGATGTATTTATTATTCAATCCACCTGCCAGCCTGTAAATGATAACCTTATGGAACTTCTTGTAATGATAGATGCTGTTAAAAGAGCGTCAGCCGGAAGAATAACCGCTGTAATTCCGTACTTCGGTTATGCAAGGCAGGACAGAAAGTCAAAAGCCAGAGATCCAATATCAGCCAAATTAGTTGCAAATCTTTTAACTATAGCCGGAGCTGACCGAATACTGACCATGGATTTACATGCTCCGCAAATTCAGGGTTTCTTTGATATTCCTGTGGACCATCTGCTTGGGGTACCAATATTAGCTGAGTATTTCAAGGAAAAGTTTGCAGGAGAAGATGATGTTGTAGTGGTATCTCCTGATGTTGGCAGTGTTACCAGATCAAGAAAAGTGGCAGAGAGACTCGAGACTCCATTGGCCATAATTGATAAACGCCGTCCAAAAGCTAATGTGTCCGAAGTAATGAATATAATCGGTGATATAAGAAATAAAAGATGCATTCTTGTAGATGATCTTATTGATACAGGAGGAACAATTGTAAATGGTGCAAATGCCTTGATGGATGCAGGTGCAAAGGAAGTATATGCCTGCTGTACCCATGCTGTATTATCAGGGCCAGCCATACAAAGAATACAGGATTCAGCAATTAAGGAACTGGTTGTCCTAAATACAATTACTCTTAGTAAGGAAAAGAAAATTGATAAAATTACAGCCTTATCAGTTGCCGGAGTATTTGCTGAAGCAATAGAAAGAATATATGGGGATATATCCATAAGTACTTTGTTTACACAAGTATAACAAGACAGTACGGCAATAGATGTTCTCACCTTTATCTGATACTGAAAAATATTTTACAAAATATAAAAAAGATACTAAAATAATGTAGTAAATATTTTGCGGGGCGGTCCGTTTTGGAACCGCCCTTTAAGCGTATGGGTTGATACCAGAAATTGTTATATAAATATTTTCGAGATTTAAAGTTGAGTCAATAGTATTGAGCTATTTTAGTGAGGTTGGTTAATTAATTTGCATTAATCCGATGATTGTATTTTTAATTAATCAAATTAAAATCGTTTAATTAATTGTGAATAGAAGTAACAGGTGTAGCATAGATACACAGACGGGAGGCCGAACTTGGGAGAATTATTTTTAATAGCCGGACTGGGTAATCCGGGAACGAAATATGATAATACAAGGCATAATGTTGGATTTGATACAATTGATCTGCTTTCGGTTAAGCTGAATATAAAGCTGTCAAAAATCGGCTTTAAAGGAGTTTATGGTGAAGGGGAGATTGACGGGGTAAAAGTTATTCTGCTGAAACCCCAAACCTTTATGAATCTCAGCGGTGAAAGCATAAGAGATATTTCGGCGTGGTATAAGCTGCCAATGGAAAACATATTGGTTATATATGATGATATTGATATCGAACCGGGTAAAATCAGAGTAAGACCTAAAGGCAGCTCAGGTACTCATAATGGTATGAAGTCGATAATATATCATCTCCAGTCAGACACATTTCCCAGAATCAGGATAGGGATAGGACGTGCACCTGAAAAATGGGATCTTGCCGACTATGTTTTGAGCAAATTTTCAAAGGAAGAAAGGGAAATAATTAACGGAAGTATAGAAAAAGCGGCCGAAGCGGCAATAACTGTAGTTCGGAACGGTGTGGACAAAGCGATGAACTGTTTTAATAAATAGCGGAGGAACACATGAATTTATTTGCAGACCCTCTTTTAAAACTTAACGAATATAATACACTTCTTGAAGCTGTCAGCAATAACCTTGGACCGGTTTCGGTAATCGGTCCTTCAGACTCTCAAAAGGTTCATATTGTATACTCAATGCTGACCCATATCAATGCAAAGGGATTGTTTGTGACCTACAATGAAATGCAGGCGAGAAGGGCATTTGAGGATTTTCAGTTGTTCCTGGGTGACGATGTGGTTTACTTTCCACCGAAGGAAACAATGCTTTACAGCGTTGAGGCAAAGAGTAACGATATTATATATCAGAGAGTAAAAACTTTGCTTAGATGTTTAAATGGTGACTATAAGGTTATTGTGCTTCCGGCTGAAGCCCTCATTCAGTTGATAACACCGAAGGACGTGTTTATGGAGGGCGTGATAAATATTGAACTGGGAGATCAGCTTAAACTGGAGGAGCTAATTTCAAAGCTGATTCTCTATGGTTATGAAAGAGTTGAAGTGGTGGAAGGCAAGGCGCAATTTGCAATTCGGGGAGGGATTATCGATATTTTTACAATTAATAACGAACATCCTCTCCGAATTGAGCTTTTTGACACTGAAGTTGATTCAATCCGATATTTTGATGAGACTACTCAGAGATCCACCAATTCAGTTGATAGCTGTACTATAGCACCTGTAAGGGATGTTGTCTTTGATGATGGCTCAAAGGACCTGATTATTGCAAAAATCAGGAAGGATTTGAAGGATTATGTTAACAAATTAAATAAAAAGAGCGGTTCAGAAGAAGTGGCAGCCAATATTGTTAAAAGGGTAGACGAAGATATTGAGAGCTTAAAAGAACACCATTACTTTGCAGGTATTGACAGATATTTGCCTTACATTCTGGAAAAGCCCCAGTCAGTTTTAAATTATATAGACCATGATACAGTGGTGATTCTTGACGAGACCATAAGAATTTCCCAAAGAATAGAAAATGTTGAGCTGGAGCAGGAGGAGCTTGCCAAGAGCCTGCTTGAAAAGGGAACACTGCTTCCTGGCGGAGTAAAATGGACCCACAGCTTTGATAATATAGTTGATGAAATAAAAACCTTTAAAGTTCTGACGCTTGCGGCAATTGCTTCCAATAATGCATTAATCAGGCCGTCAAGCCAGATATCCATACCTTGCAGAACGGGTAATTCATACCAAAATCATATGGAGTTACTAATTAATGACATAGTGATGCTCAAAGAAAAGAAGTACAAGATAGTGGTATTGTCGGGACCCAGTGGAAGAGGACACAGACTTGTGGAAACGCTGGCAACCAATGACATTATGTCGAACTATACCGACGACTGTGAAAAGGAGGTTCAGGAGGGTGAGGTAGTTATTACCCGAGGAAGTCTCCAGAAAGGGTTTGAGTATCCAACAGCAGGATTTGTAGTAATTAGTGACAGAGAGGTTTTTGGCCAGGATAAAAGAATAAAAAGGGCAAAATCCAAGCATGACGGGAAGAAAATAAAAGCCTTTTCAGACCTGAATGTGGGAGATTATGTGGTACATCAGGCTCACGGAATAGGGCAGTACATCGGTATAGAGAAACTGACGGTCGGAGATATAAAACGTGACTACCTTAAGATACGTTATCAGGAGGGGGCATTTCTATATATTCCTACAAACCAGCTTGATCTGATTCAAAAATATATCGGAACTGAAGGGAAGGTTCCAAAGGTAAATAAACTGGGAAGCTCGGATTGGGCCAAGACCAAGAGCCGTGTGAAGGAATCTCTGAGAGAGCTGGCCGGAGAGCTTATAAAGCTGTATGCCAGACGTCAGGCGGAGGTTGGGTATGCCTTTTCTCCTGATACTGTGTGGCAGAAGCAGTTTGAAGAAATGTTTCCATATGAGGAAACAGATGATCAGCTGAAATGTATTGAAGAAATCAAAAGAGATATGGAATCACCCAGGCTAATGGACAGACTGTTATGCGGTGATGTAGGATATGGTAAAACTGAAGTGGCAATAAGAGCTGTTTTTAAGGCTGTAATGGATGGAAAACAGGTGGCATATTTAGTACCCACAACTATCCTGGCTCAGCAGATATATGAAAACTTTAAGAAGAGGATGAGCGATTTTCCTGTAACTGTAGATGTATTGAGCCGATTCAGGACTCCTGCCGAGCAAAAGAAAATCATAAAGTCGGTTAAGGCCGGAAACATTGATATATTAATAGGGACCCACAGACTTCTGCAAAAAGATATTGTATTCAAGGATCTTGGTCTTCTTATAATTGATGAGGAGCAGCGTTTTGGAGTAACCCATAAGGAGAAGCTGAAAGCTATTAAACCTAATGTGGATGTTTTAACCCTAACAGCAACTCCCATACCAAGGACTCTTCATATGTCACTGGTTGGTATACGGGATATTAGTGTGATTGAAGATCCCCCTGAAGAAAGATATCCTGTTCAGACCTATGTTATGGAGCATAATACTGAAATTATACGTGATGGTATAGTAAGAGAACTAGCAAGAAACGGACAGGTATTTTATTTATATAACCGGGTAAGGGGAATAGAGCTTAAAGCTGAGGAATTAAGGAGGCTTGTGCCTGAGGCAAGGATTGCGACAGCCCATGGACAAATGAATGAAAAAGAGCTGGAAGATGTAATGTACAGCTTTATTAACGGAGAATATGATGTATTGGTTTGTACCACCATAATTGAATCCGGGCTTGACATGCCCAACGTTAATACTATAGTGGTGGAGGACGCAGACCGGATGGGTCTTTCTCAATTGTATCAAATCCGCGGCAGAGTGGGTCGTTCAAACCGTTTGGCTTATGCTTATATTACTTACAGAAAAGATAAGGCACTGTCCGAAGCGGCAGAGAAAAGACTTCAGGCAATTAAGGAATTTACAGAATTTGGATCTGGTTTTCGAATTGCCATGCGCGATTTAGAAATAAGAGGGGCTGGTAATCTTCTTGGGCCTGAGCAGCACGGGCATATGGAGACTGTGGGTTATGAAATGTACTGCAAACTGCTTGAGGAAGCAGTTCAGGAAATCAGTGGTGATTCAGTCAAGCCGACTGATGAGGAAATGACTATTGACCTAAATGTCAGTGCTTATATTGACGATGATTATATTAACTCAGAAGAGTTAAAAATTGACATGTATAAAAAAATAGCAAACATACAGAATGAAAATGATGTAATTGATATAAAGGATGAACTTATTGACCGTTATGGGGACATTCCGGAAGAGGTTGAAAGTCTTATGGATATTGCATATATTAAGGCTTTGGCCAGACAGTGCGGCTTTACCGGTATTTCTCAAAAGGATGTAACAGTTACTTTCCAGTTAAGTAAAAATGTAAAAGGGCTTCCCGTGTACCTTGGAAAGCTAATGGACAAATATCCCAGAAGAATATTGTTTAATGCCGGAAGCAGTCCATATATAACCTTTAGACTCAATAATCCGGCGGGAAGAGATATATTAGCAAATATTAAGATTTTGTTACATGATATTATTAAATTGCAGTGTTGTGAATAATTGAATATAATTGTTACAGAGTGTTCTTTTATAAACAAGTTGTACAAGTGTATATAATAAAAAACGGGGAGCGATTACCTTTGGAAAATGCAAATGTTAAGAGAAGGCCAAAAGGCCTTATAATTGGTTTAGCTGCAATAGCTGCAGTTATAATTATATCAGTAGTTATCCTATGTATATTACAGCCTTGGGCTTCCAGCGTTGCTACAGTTGATAATTTAAAAGTAACAAGTTATGAGTACAAATTTTTCTCGAAATTCAATATGGATCAGTTCCTGAGTAGTATGAGTAATGATGCTACTGCGGATAAATATGACTGGAGTACAAAAAAAGGCAGCGAAACAGCAAAGGATTCAGTAAAGAAAAGTACTTTTGAACAGATTCAGGAGTTTAAAATACAGATAATCAAGGCAAAGGAAGCTGGCTTAAAGCTTGACGATGAAGATCTGGACAAGGTTGATGCGGCAATAAATACGATGATAACTCAGAATAACAGTAGAAATGCGGCAGAGGAATTCTGTAAATCAAATTATGGTGTAACATTATCTGAATATAAGGAAATATATAAAAGCTTTACTCTTGCACAAAAATATCAGGCTTATGTTATAAAAGATGTAAATGTAACTGACGACGAAATTCAGAAGTATTATGATGAAAATAAAAGTGAGTTTGATAAGGTTACTGTAACCCATATTCTTATTAAAACTATAGATGATAATGGTGCTTCTGTCAGCGAAGGTAAAAAGTCAGAGTTAAGAAAAAAAGCTGATGAGCTTCTGGCCAGGGTAAAGGCAGGAGAGGATATAAAGAAACTGGCACTGGAATATTCCGAAGACAAGCCTGCCGTTACTAATAAAGACGGAAGAGGCTATCAGGGCGAGTATACCTTTGTCAAAGGCGAAATGACTACAGAATTTGAAAAATGGGCCTTCGATGAAAGTCGTAAAGAAGGGGATGCTGATGTAGTAGAAACCCTTTATGGCTACCATGTAATGCAGTTCCATAAAAGGACTGTGACTCCTTTAGACGATGTGAAAGATAGTATTAAAGCCGTATTATTAGCACAAAAACAAAGTGAATATATTACAAAAAAACTTGAGGAATTGAAAAAAGATTCCAGGTATACGCTAAAAATCGATGAAAAGGCTATAGCAAAGTTGGATAAAAGCCTGTTCGGTTTCTAAATTATGAAAAAATGCACCTCGGTGTCAGAAGTCAGACTGACAATTGAAGGTGCTTTTTTGTTTATATTGGCAGTTTTTTATAATATCAATTATTTAATCCTCCCTTTCCAATAATGTATAAAAAATCATCAAGTTTACAATACTAAGACTAAAATAACCTATTAAGGAGGTAATATATTTTGAAAGCAACTGGAATAGTTAGACGTATAGACGATTTGGGAAGAGTTGTAATACCGAAAGAAATAAGAAGAACCCTCAGAATCAGAGAGGGTGATCCTTTGGAGATATTTACCGATAAGGAAGGGGAGGTAATTTTAAAGAAATATTCTCCTATCGGTGAACTCAGTGATTTTGCTACACAGTATGCAGAATCCCTGCACAAGACCAGCGGTCATATTACTTGTATTACCGACAGGGACACTGTTATTGCTGTTTCAGGTGCATCTAAGAAGGAATTCCTTGAAAAACAGCTGAGTAGTGAAGTGGAGAAAACAATTGAGGAAAAGCAAACCTTACTTATTAAGTCTCCGGAGGAAAAAGCAATATCAATTTTGGCAGATGAAACCGGAGAAAGAAAGTATACCTCACAGGTTGTTTCTCCGATAATATCTGAAGGTGATCCAATCGGAGCCGTAATAATGCTTTCTACAGATGCAAATGTAAGAATGGGAGAAGTTGAAGCAAAACTTGCTCAGTCAGCAGCAGGCTTTTTAGGAAGACAGATGGAACAATGAATAATTTGAGTCGATAGGTTATTTTAAACAGTTGTGATTTATGAGAACAAATGGGGAAGAATGGTTAGACCATCTTCTCCTTTATTATATTCAGATTTACGAAAGTATTGACAAATAATACCATAATATGTATAATAATGTTAAAGTTTTAGACAATTCAGGCGTTTCTGCCTTTTTCCCATATTATATTTATTCCGGCAAATATTGATTAAATTAAAAATTTATTAAAATACTCATTGCATTAATTTATTGTTTAATATTCTTTTCAAATTCTGTTTCATATTCCATTGTTTATAATGAAAAAACCAACAATCTATTTTATTTTAAATGGGGCTGGTAATATATTTATCAATTTTCAGGTACTAAGCCATATTTAAGCGTCAATAGTTTATGTTGAGTACACTATGTGAACTTGAGGCACTATGTCAATTATGAGTTACCATTAGGATCATGTGTTGCCTGGAGCATTATTAGCACTTTGGCACTATCACTTTTAAACTTCGCACATACTTTGGAAGCTATGCACATTTTGGGAGTTATGAATACTTTGGGGTATATGTGTACTTTGGAAACTATGTGTTACTTGCTGCGAATTTGAGAACCATGAGCACCGCTTCTGTATTGAAATGCCCCTGATATAACGAGATTCTCCAGTCAAAAATTTCTCTGTAAGAGAGTTTAATAAAAAATTGGTACTGGGCTATTAATTACTCTTTAGAGCCTGTTTTAAAGTTCTGTCAGAGAGGTTTTCAAGCCTCATAAAGCAAACTTTTGCACTGGCAGAGTGATTAATGGCAGTAATAAATAAGTATGCTCTGTTAAAAAAAGAGCAAAGGAGGTTAATATGAATAATGTCAGTTTAGTAGGAAGATTGACAAGAGATGTGGAACTTCGATTTACAGCTAAAAAAGCTAAAGCAGTAGGAACATTTGTATTAGCTGTGGACCGGGATGCAAGAAAAGGTATAAGCGAAAAGACAACGGATTTTATACCTATTGTTGTATGGGGCAAAACAGCTGAATTTGCAAGTAAATACTTTGCAAAAGGACAGAGAATAGCTCTTCAGGGCAGTATTCACACAAGAATGTGGGAAGACGAAAAAAAGAATAAGCATTATGTCACTGAGGTTATTGCCGATAAGGTATTCTTTGCTGATGCAAAGTTCAAAGAACTGGAACCTGAGGAGGAACAGGACCCCAATTCTGATGAGAAATCAACTGCAGATGACAGTGCTGCAAAGCAGTACATTTCAGAAGAATGTACTTTCGAGGAAGATATTTTAGAAGAATGTACAGAAAAGGATTGCACTTCAGAAGAATCTAATGCTGAGGAAGGAGGAGTTCTAACTGAGACAGTAATATAACAACGGAATAAATGTACACAGGGAGTATCGAATGTGCCTGTTGGCAGAAGAGATACTCCTTTTTATGTAAACGATACAGATAAATTCTGAAGTGAAGATAAAAAAGGCTTTCATATTGTACAGGTTGTTACCAGGTTAAAGAAGTAGTATAATAACCAAAGAAACATTTGGATATTATAACCCATAGGTACAATAATATTATCAGTAATATTGTATGCAGAATGGAGATTGAAATGAACAGCGGAAAACTGGAAAGATTAATTGATATAATGAAGGTCTTAAGGAGTGAAAAGGGCTGTCCCTGGGACAGGGAGCAAACTCATGAAAGCCTCAAAAAATATTTTATTGAAGAGACATATGAGTACCTGGAAGTAGTAGATTTGAAGGATAAAGCCCGTATGTGCGAAGAACTTGGGGATGTCCTGCTGCAAATAGTGTTTCATGCCACTATAGCAGAGGAAAACGGTGACTTTAATATGGAGGATGTTATCAATGGTGTTTGTGAAAAAATGATACACAGACATCCACATGTTTTCGGTGATGTAACTGCTGAAACCTCCAGTCAGGTACTTAAAAACTGGGAAGAAATCAAGAAGAAGGAAAAGGGTGTTACCAACCAAACTTCTGTTTTACAGGATGTACCAAAAAATCTTCCTGCCCTGATGCGCAGCTACAAGGTTCAGCAAAAAGCAGCACAGGTTGGATTTGACTGGACAAACACTGAGGATGTGTTTGCTAAAATACGGGAAGAAATTGATGAACTTGAAGCCGAGTACAAAAAGCAAAATAAATCAAGTATTGAAGAGGAACTTGGTGACGTATTGTTTTCTATAGTTAATCTGTCAAGGTTTCTTAAAGTACACCCTGAGCTTTCTTTGACACAGTCTACCAACAAATTTATAAATAGATTTGAGCATATAGAAAAGTTGGCTGCAGAGCAAGGTAAAAAACTTAGTGAAATGAGTTTGGACGAAATGGAGGCTCTCTGGGTTAAGGCAAAGGAAAAGTAGGCTATTGACAGTAATTACAAAACAAATTAACTATTTTGAATAAACACTGTAAAAATGGTTAAAATCTTAGTGTAATAACCATTTGGGAGGAATTTCTATGAATAAAACCGAACTTATCGATAGTATTGCAGAAAAATCCGGACTGTCAAAAAAAGATTCCGAAAAGGCATTAAACGCATTAATTGATAGTGTGGAAGAAGCTCTTGTCAATAAAGACAAGGTTCAACTTGTAGGATTTGGATCCTTTGAGGTTAAGCAGAGAGCTGCCAGAAAGGGCAGAAACCCGCAGACAATGGAGGAAATTGATATTCCTGAAAGTTATGTCCCTACTTTTAAAGCTGGTAAGGACCTAAAGGATATGTTGAACAAGTAGTCTTTGGTTGTAACAACAACACTAGGACATTATGTGTAATTGAAGGTATTTTATAATTAATGAAAGTTGTGCTTTGCACACAGATGGGGGAAAAATGAGAATAGATAAATACTTGAAGGTCAGCAGAATTATAAAAAGAAGAACTGTCGCAAATGAAATATGCGAGCAGGGAAGAGTGAAAATAAATGATAAAGTTGCCAAACCGGGTTCGGAAGTTAAGGTTGGCGATATAATTGAAATTCAGTTTGGAAACAATAATACCGTCATTGAGGTTACTCGGATATCAGAACATGCAACAAAAGATAATGCAAAGGAAATGTACATTTTAAAGTAACTGATAAATTGGTAAAAATTGTTGAATTAGAATCAGATTGTCAAAGGTATTTAAAAATCGCTAGGGTAATTTAAATCGGAACAACTAATGGCGTGCTCTCAGCTTGAAACTGGGGGCACGTTATTTTTTTCTCTGGATATTTTGGCTAATCAATATTTATTCCGCAGTCAAAATCATTTTTTATGTTGATAAAGCATATGTATATATAGCAAAGGCTAGTCTATTTAATTATAAGGAGGATATTCTCAATGGAAGATAAGAAAGTAACTAAACCCAAAAACCAAACGTTAATTCTTGACAACCGTGAAAAACTAAGTGTTACAGGAGTTGTTGACGTAGAAAGCTTCAATGAAGAAAGTATAATTGCTGTTACAGATATTGGAATTTTGGTTATAAGGGGGTCAGAGTTACATATAAATAAACTCAATCTGGATAGTAATGAACTGGTTGTTGAGGGGGATATTTTTTCGCTTGAATATACTGACGGCGATAATAGCAAGTCAAAGTCGTTCTTTGGCAAAATGTTTAAATAGACTAATCTAATTATATATTTATTTTAATAGGCTTGTGGGGATACCAGATGATTGCTGAACAGGTTTACATATTTCTATATGCTATAGTTGCTGGATTGGTTACTGCTTTTCTTTATGACATTTTCAGAATAAAAAGAAGGGCTATCAAAACAAGTGTTATAATTCTTAGTCTGGAGGATATAGTGTACTGGCTCCTGGCCGCTGTAATTCTGTTTATAACTGTGTATAACAGCAACAATGGTCAGATGAGAGGGTATATATTTATAGGGAATGTAATAGGTGTTATAATTTATGAAACACTGTTAAGCAGTATTATAATTAAATCATCAATAGTCATAATAAATATGATAAAAAAAATATTTAAATTTATCTGGAAAGTTATAAGCTATCCCTTTAAGCTATTATATAAAGCAATTTCAATTCCTGTTATATTTATTTTCAACTTAATTGTTAAATTCTTACGTTTTATTGGCCTCGGAATAATGTTGGCATTCAGAAAAACTGATGTAAAGGGTAAAGCCTCCAGGCTGGGAAAAAGGGTACGAGGAGTTAAACTGAAGGTTTCCCGGTTGGGCAAAAAAGGTTTAAAAAGAATTGTCCCTAAAAAAGGCGGGGCCAGCGAAAATGATAAAAGCGGCTCAGTACAGAAGAGAAAAAGGAGAAAAAAAGCAGGAAATAAAAAGGAGGCTTCACAAATTAAGGACGATACCAGAGCATCCTGATTAATATAATAAATTTATTTCTGGGCTTGAAGGATTTTTTTTATATGTATAGAATAATATAGTTATCAGTCGGCTGCGTAGTTTAGTAAATTAATTCGACTAATTTTTATGTTGTTACAAAAGATATATGTTAACCGTGAGGTAGGAAAATGAAAAAGCGAAAGAAAATTAACTTGTGGACATTGATATTAATTGCCTCGTTTTGTTACTTCAGCTACACCTTCTATAATCAGCAGGCCAGCATTGAAGAAAGAAAATTACAGCGTGCGCAGCTTGAGAGCAATATTCATGCCGAAAACTTAAAAAAGCAGCAGCTTTTGAAGCAAAAGGAACAGATAAATTCTGATGAATTTGTTGAGAAGATAGCCAGAGAAAAGCTGGGTTATGTTAAAGATGGTGAAAAAATATACGTAGACACCAATAAATAACTACTGCTTGACTGGGATTAACATATACTATATAATCAGATTAATTATATTCGAATTTTTCACTGTTATTATGAGAAACGTATCATGGGTCGAATTTGAGGAGGATTTCTTATTTTATGCCGCTTGAAGTTGGTCAGATTATTGAGGGTAGAGTAACCGGAATAACTGCTTTTGGAGCGTTTGTTCAGTTACCCGAAGGCAAAACAGGTTTGGTTCACATTTCAGAAGTTGCTCAAGAGTATGTTAAGGATATTAAATCCCATCTTAAAGAAAATCAGATAGTAAAAGTAAAAATATTATCAGTTGAGCCTAACGGCAAGATTGGTCTTTCTATAAAGAAGGCTTGTGATCAGAAGCCGCCTGTTGTAGTATCCAAAGCTCCTATAGAATTGGAGTGGAATAGCTCAGGAGCTTCCGGGGGGAATATTTCTTTTGAAGACCGTTTGGCAAAATTTATGAAGGACAGCGATGAAAGGCTTCATGACCTAAAGAAAAGCATTGATTCAAAACGCAGAAGCGGCGGATATAGGAGATCGGCCCAGTACTAAAATGAACTGATTTGACTTTGGGTTTTAATTCAATGTTTTAATTCAATTAGTAATAAAAATTTAATAAAAAAAATAAAATTTGAAAATAATAGGTGTTGACAGTAGCACACATATAGTATTATAATAAGCTAGTCGTCAATATTAATTTGCGCCGAAGTGGCGGAACTGGCAGACGCACAGGACTTAAAATCCTGCGGGGCTAACCCCCCCGTACCGGTTCGATTCCGGTCTTCGGCACCAATGCTATCAAACATTGTTTGGTAGCATTTTTTCTATTTTATTCCATATTAAAAGAAACTATTTATTAATATAGAATCATAATATAAAAATGACATATTCTGTAAATTTTTCGACATTTTTCAAAATTATATACATTATTTAGTAATATATGTTATAATATAGTCAAGATAAATAATCTAATACAAATGACTATTCATAATAATGCGTAATCGATATTCCTTGAGCGGGAAGGAGGTTGCAAGAAAAGAAGAAGTATCTTTCCCATTGCTAATGGTTACTGAATAGAACAGTGAGACTGAGAGAATATAGGTAGAATTTAATTACCTTTTTTTCGACAAAAATTAGTTGATCACATATTTCTAATAAGTAATTTCAAAATATAAGAATATCAACTCTCTTCAATATAATTTTACCTATTTATTCTCAAAAATTAATAAAGAGAGATATTGCTACCATTAATATGCAGCTGACATGTTTTGTACTTATATTGCCCCTAATTATTTAGTACATAATAAAATCAGATTATATATTAATTTCATATTATTAATCGGAGTTTTATAGGCTAATACAATAATCTCAGAATTATTTAAATGTTTCACTAGATATTAAATCAGTATAGGGGGACAAAAACCATGAAAATCAGACTCAAATTAATTTTAATAATGATGGGTATAGCATTAATTCCGCTCATTGGTATATCGTCTTTTCAATTAAGCCAATTTAATCAATCTGTCACAAATAACATCCAGCAGCAAGTTGCAGAAATAGCCAGATCTAACTCGAATATAATGGATACTTGGATTAGTAATAAAATTTCTTTGTTTGAGAATATATTAAAAGCCCATCCTGAATTTAAGAATACAGATGCGTCTGAAATTAATTCCATACTTAAGCCTATTATGGATAGTGATGACGAAATAGTGGCGGCTGTGTTTGTTGATAAAGATGGTAATGCGTTAAACGTACAGGATAATAGTACTGTGAACCTTGCTGAAAGAGAGTATTTTCAAAAGGTGCAAACTACAAAAAAAACTTATGTCACAGATGCTATTATTAGCAAAGTGTTCGGATACTATGTAATATCAATAGCTGTTCCAATTTTTAAGGATAACGGGAATTTTCATGGGATAATTTTTAGCCAGATTGCTATAAAGTCATTGGATAATTCTCTGGGGAAGGTAAAGGTTGCCGAGACCGGAAATGCTATGATGCTATCCAGTAAGGGCGATTATATATTTAACATTGATCCCGATAAAATTGGAAAAAACTATACTGAGTTTATAAAGGGTGACAGTAATGAAGAGGTCTTTAAAAGTGAGATTTTAGTCAACAATGAGGGAATTGTTAAATTTAAAAATGATGATGGTAAAGATGTTATTGCAGCCTTTTCTACAGTTCCACATACAGGCTGGAAAGTAGTGGCTTTAGCCCCTATGGATGAGGTCTATAAGGATTTATACAAGGATAGGTTGACTACAATTATAATAATATCAGTTGTAGTATTACTCACAATTTTACTATCAATAATTATATCAAAACGGGTTGCTGATCCTGTTAAGGCAGCTGCTGATCATTTAAATGTCCTGGCAAAAGCGGATTTCACCGGAGAAGTGCCTGGAAAATACCTTAAAAGAAAGGATGAGATTGGACTTCTTCTGAAATCTGTAGATATTATGGGTAAATCCATTCGGAATGTCCTTCAGGACATAGTCCAGGGGATGAATGGGGTAAAAAACAATGTGGGAGTATCGGTCCAAAACTTGTCAGATTTATTATTGCAAATCGAGGATGTATCGTCCACAACAGAAGAGATGTCTGCCGGAATGGAGGAGACAGCTGCTTCTGCGGAAGAAATGAATGCAACCTCATCAGAAATTGTAAAGGCAGTAGAATCCATTAGAACAAAAGCCAATAATGGTTCTATGATATCTGAAGAAATAAGCCGGCGTGCACAAAATTTAAAGGAAAATGCTTTAAGCTCACAAAAGTCTGCTCATGATATACACAGAGATATTGACCTGGATATAAGAAAATCCATTGAACAGTCTCAGGCTGTAGAGAAAATAAACGTACTGACAGAATCCATACTGCAAATCACAGCTCAAACCAACCTGCTGGCATTAAATGCTGCAATAGAAGCAGCCAGAGCGGGAACTGCCGGTAAAGGATTTGCTGTTGTAGCAGATGAAATTCGTAAACTGGCAGAAGATTCAAAAAATATAGCAAGTGAAATTCAGATGATTACAAAGAATGTGGTTGGCTCGGTGGAAAGTTTGACGCAGAGTTCCATGAAAGCCTTGGATTTCATTGATAAAACAGTAATAAATAACTATAAGGCATTGGTGGATATTGGAGAACAATACTATCAAGATGCTGAAGCTATACAGGAAATGGTATCTGATTTTAGCTCTACAGCCATGACGTTATCTACATCTATAGATGGTATAATTGAAGCAATTAATGAGGTTACAATTTCAAACAGCGAACAAGCACAAGGCACTCAAAATATAGCCGAAAGAGCTCAGGAGGTTATGCAGAAAGCAGTAAAAGTCTCAGAATTAATGAGAGAGACAGAGGACAGCTCGGATAGACTTGCTAATGCTGTAGGCAAGTTTAAAATATAATCTTTAGATATTAAAAGGTCTGATTTTACAGTATTTAAAAAATCAGACCTTTTTGCCCGGTAGGAGCTTTATTTTAACTTATTAACCAGAACTGATTATTTTTTATCCAACAGTCTTATTGATTTTATAACAACTTTTTTTACTGGTTGGGAAACTTCCCCTGTCGTTTTATTTAATACAACTTCTGTGTTAGCAATTTTGTCAAGAGTCTCTTCTCCACTGATAAGTTTGCCAAAGGCAGCATATTTTCCATCCAGCTGAGGCCCATATGTGTCTTCATGCATTATAAAAAACTGACTTGATGCTGAATTGGGGTCATTGCTTCTAGCCATTGAAATAACCCCTCTGGTGTGTTTTAATGTATTTTGAGTGAAACCATTTTCGCTGAATTCACCTTTTATGTTTTTATCTGAGCCTCCCATTCCTGTACCTTCCGGATCACCACCCTGTATCATGAACCCTTTTACAATACGGTGAAAGGTAAGCCCATCATAAAATTTTGAATTAACAAGCTCTGTAAAGTTCTTAACGGTTTCAGGAGCATATTCAGGGTAGAGCTCCAGTACCATTTTATCTCCGCTTTCCATCTCAATTTCCACCTGTGGATGTCCTGATAGGTCTGTTGCTCCCTCACTGCTGCCTGATGTTCCTTTATCAGAACACCCAGATGTAATAATAAGTAGTGAGATGCAAATTGACAATACTGCTGATAATTTTCTGAATGTACTTTTAAGCATGCTTTTGCCTCCGTAAAAATAAAAGTATTTGAAATTACTGAGGTTGCTGTAGTTATAATAAAAACGGTAAATTAGCAGACCTCAGATAAAAACAAAATCATATTTAATTATACTAATTTAACTTAAAACGTCTACAAAAATTGTAAAAAAGCATGGACTTTATTTTGAAAGGACAACTTCCAAACAGAATTAATTTATCCATCATCCTCTGTATATCCTCTTTATTTAGAATATTGTAATTATTGATTATCCTGTTTTGCCAATAAATAAGCAGCATAATTAAATAATTCCTTTTTACTTCCTTCGTTTAATGCTTTATAAATTTCTGTCAGCTTATTTTCTGATCGCTCAAGATACATTGTATCTGATATTCCTGCTAACCAATCCAGGCTAACATTAAACTTATTTGAAATTAGAATGGCAATACTGATGGGAATATCTCTTGCTTCCTTTTCATTATCTCCCTCATATCTGTATACCGAGCTTCTGTGAATACCTAGAATTTTTGCGAATTCATCAACAGAATAACCTAGTTGAATTCTCAACTCCTTTATTCGTTCGTTTGTTGTCGCCATTTACAAAAACCTCCTGTATAAGTCGTAACAATATTATTATATATATAATGTCTCCGAATGTAAATAAAAAATATCCATTTGGAGAAAATTTTTATTGACATCCAATAAATGGGATGGTATTATTGTGTTGTTCCCACTGTGCGACAATTGAATATAAAATTTATTTTATTCAAATGAAAATATCCTAGTACAATGTTGTGAGCTAAAGAAAACATAATTATGTATCAACGGTAAACTGCCGCTGACATGCATATTTCACCTGAAGCAGAGCCCTCTCGCTGCTAAAGTGAATGTATTTTAACAAAAAACAGATATTGATACTTTGATATTTATATTGTGTAATTATGTTTTCTTTGTTCCTGAATGGAGAATTTTTTATTAAGTAACTGTAAAGGAGTGATTTTATGATTAAACAAGAATTAACAGAAATAAACCACTTAAAAAAAGAAATTAATTTGTTAAGAAATAAGCTTCAGGAATTAAGTTATGGTGATAAAGAAACCATTGTTGCAGATAAAGTTAAGGGTAGTATGGCCCAGTTCCCGTATTTACCCCGTACATTTACAATAGTAGGGAGAGAAGAAATGTCTGAGGAGTGCCTGGAGCAGCGTAATCAAATAGCCCAACAAATAAGGGAAAAGACACAAACCCTTATGGAAAAGGTAAACTGCGCATTTAGATTTATTGAAAGTATAGAGGACAGCTGTGTAAGACAGATAATGACCTATAGGTACATAGACGGACTTACCTGGGAGCAGACGGGAGAATGCATGAATTACTCCTGGGAAACAGTCAGGAAAAAACATGATAAGTTTATAAAAAGTATACCAAACAATACCAGTATTTATGATGTAAGATAGTATTGTGAAAGACTGTATCTTCAAAAGGCAGTACAAGATAAGATTTATATAATAAGAGTCTATGTTTGGAAGATTCATTTTCATAAGATTGAGCAGAAAAAATCTGGCTCAATTTTTTGTATCTGTAAGAATTGAAAGTATTAAAAATGTATACAGAATGATATCTGTTATTTGTGAAAAAGTATTACCAAACAATACCAGTATTTATGATGTAAGATAGTATTGTGAAAGACTGTATCTTCAAAAGGCAGTACAAGATAAGATTTATATAATAAGAGTCTATGTTTGAAAGACTCATTTTCATAAGATTGAGCAGAAAAAATCTGGCTCAATTTTTGTATCTGTAAGAATTGATAGTAATATAAATGTATACAGAATGATATCTGTTATTTGTGAAAAAGTATACCAAACAATACCAGTATTTATGATGTAAGATAGTATTGTGAAAGACTGTATCTTCAAAAGGCAGTACAAGATAAGATTTATATAATAAGAGTCTATGTTTGGAAGACTCATTTTCAAAAAATTGAGCAGAAAAAATCTGGCTCAATTTTTTGTATCTGTAAGAATTGAAAGTAATAAAAATGTATACAGAATGATATCAGTTATTTGAAAAAAGTATACCAAACAATACCAGTATTTATGATGTAGGATAGTAATGTAAAAGTTTGTGAATGTAAATCTATAAAAATTGGCCTCTATCAGCCAAATGATGCAGGATTACCGAAGGAATGAAATATTAAATTGTCGGAGGATATTCTTTCATGTGGTCAACTGGCCTGCCAGGGTCTGTCACAAGTGGTGATACAAACACATTCCAGGGCCGGAAGATATTATACATATTTATCTGGGTTTAGCCGAAAGAAGCTGGAATAATGCTATGATTTGAAGATGAATAAATGGCTGATTTTCAAGAGGCTTAAATAGACGATGACTAAACTATGGGTCGAACAGTGGCTTCAGTCACTGATTTTATAGAATTTTAGTTGTACAAAGGGGGTGATGCTGTTGAAAACACGAAAGGAGGGAATTGGCAAAAGGAAAAGAAACATAACAGTTGGGAGGTTTATTTATGGTCAATACGATAATTGATGCTATAGCATCAAAGCTGAGTTCAGAACTCGGCGAGGGTTTTACAGTCTATAAAGAGCGCCAGGAGCAAGGAGTTAACTTTCCTTGTTTTTTTATTTTTCTGCGCAGTTCCAATCAAAAAAAGATGATTGGAAGAAGATATTTCATAGAGCAGAAATTTACCATTGAATATCATCCCGGGACAGATAACAAAAATTCTGAAATACATGATATGGTAGACCGGCTGAATGAAATTCTGGAATACATAACTGCGGAGGGCAATCTTGATAGGGGAACCAAAATGAATTGTAAAGTTGTAAACGGGATTTTACGTTTTTACGTAAACTACAATTTTTACGTTTACAAGGAAACAGAGCCTATTGATGTAATGGAAAGTATGAACATCAGCAGTGGAATTAAAAAATGAAAGAGCGTTATTCCTGCTCTGAAGTATTAAAGTTACTTACAGTGTCCAATCCAATATATGGGTCTGGAAGTTTAGTTGGGTTTTTGGGAGGTTATTATGGCTAATATCGGAAGTAAAAAAACAGAAAGAGATAAAGCAGCTGCTTTTTCAAAGGAACAGCTTCTGGCAAGTAAAAGATATGGAGGACAGAAGGATTTGATTAATGCATTGCTTGCTGATGATAAAATGTACAGCTTTGAGGAAGTGGACAGTATGATTAATAAGTTTATGAAAGGAAAGGTGAGATAATATGGCACTTGGAGGAGGAACATTTTTAACTCAGAACAAGGTTCTACCGGGAAGTTATATTAATTTTGTAAGTGCTGCAAAGGCTACTGCAGCATTAAGTGACAGAGGGTATGCAGCGATGCCCCTGATACTAGACTGGGGAGTTGACGGAAATGTATTCAAGGTTGAAGCCGCTGATTTCCAGAAGGATTCCCTAAAGATTTTCGGTTATGATTACACCCATGAAAAATTAAAGGGTTTGAGAGATTTGTTCAAAAATATTAAAACCGGCTACTTTTACAAATTGAACAGTGGTGCAAAGGCTTCCTGTGCATATGCCACTGCCAGATATTCAGGTATCAGAGGGAATGACATAAAAATTGTCATTTCAAAGAACGTTGACAACGAAAAATTATATGATGTACTGACACTGCTTGGAACAACAAAGGTTGATATGCAAACGGTTTCGTCTATGAGTGATTTGAAATCCAATGCTTTTGTAGATTTTAATCCTGCAGCCGAAATTGCATTGACCAGTGGGACACCATTGACAGGCGGAACAAATGGAGATCCGGTAACAGGCGCTGATTACCAGACCTTCCTGGATAAAATTGAACCATACTCCTTTAATGTACTTGGATGTTTGTCTACCTCAGCAGAGATAAATAGCTTATTTGTTGAATTTACAAGGAAAATGAGAAATGAAGTTGGTGTGAAGTTCCAGACTGTACTTTACAGGACACCGGCAGATTTTGAAGGTATTGTAAATGTTCATAATGATGTTACTGATGATGAAACTCCGTCATCTCTGGTTTACTGGGTAACAGGTATCCTGGCTGGCTGCAATGTTAACAAATCCAACACCAACAGATTATATGACGGGGAATTTGAGGTTAACGTTGATTTTAAGCAGAGTGAGCTTGAGGCGGCTATTAAGGAAGGAAAATTTATCCTCCACAGAGTGGGTGACACAATCCGTGTTTTAGAGGATATAAACAGTTACATCTCATTTACTGAGGATAAAAACAGTGATTTCAGCAGAAATCAGACAATAAGGGTTCTTGATCAAATTGCAAATGATCTGGCAGTACTTTTCAATACCAAATACTGCGGAAACGTGCCAAACGACGCTGCAGGCAGGATATCATTATGGAATGATATAGTTAAGCACCATCAGGAACTTCAAAAAATAAGGGCTATAGAAAACTTTAAGCCTGAAGATGTTGTAGTTTCAAAAGGTGATGATAAAAAGGCTGTTGTAGTACAGGATGTCATTACTGTAACAAATGCTATGGAACAGCTTTATATGACCACAATTGTACAATAATTAAATAATTAAAAGGAGATGAATTATTATGCAGACTATGAACGCAAAAGATGCTATAAGTGCGGCATTAGCTGAATGCTATATAACAATAGGGGACGAGAGATACAATTTCATGCAGGCAATAAATCTTGAAGCAACTATTGAAAAAACAAAGAGTGAAGTACCCATCCTTGGAAGAACCGGAAAAGGTAATAAAGCTACCGGATGGAAGGGAACCGGGTCAGCAACATTTCATTACAACACCTCAATTTTCAGAGAGTTATTGGCCAAATATAAAAATACCGGACAGGATATTTACTTTGATATACAGGTAACAAATGAAGATGCTGGTTCGGGTGCAGGAAGACAGACTGTTATTTTAAAGGACTGCAATATGGACGGTGGGATTCTCACTAAATTTGATGCCGATGCAGAATATTTGGATGAGGAAATGAACTTCACCTTCGAAGACTTCGAAATTGTTGAATCCTTTAACATGCTTCCGGGGATGAAATTATAATTTTAGTTTTGGGAGGATAAAAAATGAATAATTTAAATGCATTTTTAAAACAGAATGCCCTGAGAAATGAAAATGTAAAGTTTGTAGCATCAAAAAGATTTGTGGACGATTCCGGAAAGCCTATCGAATGGGAGATCTGTGGAATTACCTCTGAAGAGGATGAGGCTATAAGAAAGGCTTGTACACGCAAGGTACCCATTCCTGGAAAGAAGGGGCAATACACCCCCGAGACCGATTACAATTTATATCTTGGCAAGCTTGCTGCCAGGTGTACTGTTTACCCCAATTTGAATAATGCTGAGCTTCAAAATAGCTATGGCGTTATGGGGGCTGATACATTACTGAAAACAATGCTAAATCCGGGGGAATATGCAGAATATCTTGCCAAAATCCAGGAAGTAAATGGTTTTGATGTTACTATGGAAGAACTGGTGGAACAGGCAAAAAACTAATAAATGAAGGCGATAGTGACTCAAATATAGCTTACTATTGCCTTCATAAATTTCATATAACACCAGGACAATATTTGAACCTTCCGAGGGAAGAGAGGGCTTTTATTATTGCAGCCATTCAAATTAAGTTGGAAAAGGACAGGAAGGAAATGAGCAAAAGTAAAGCAAGAAGAAGATAATAACTTGTGAACGGGGCTGTTACATTAATGAACAGCCCCATTTAATATAGAAGGCAGGTGAGAAGAAGATATGGCAACAGTCCAAAATGCCTTAAGTTTAACCAATGGGTCAACAGATATAATTAATTCATTTAAAAATCAAACCAATATTATTAGCATATTAGACGAAGAAATTGGTATGGTTGTTAAAAGTATAAGAGCAATGTACATTGAGATGGACAGAGCTACAAATACCGATTGCATTGAACTTCTTAGTATAGAATTAGAGGATGTAGCGAAATCTGCAAATGCTGCGGCGGATAGTTTTGTAGAATTGCAATCGAAATCTGAAAGAGCTGCTAAAGAAGCTGAAGAATCAACTAAAAAAATTAAAAATAAAGTTAGTTTCAGAGATAAAGTAAAAGGATATAAAGAAAAACTGAAAAGCTACGGAGACAGACTGAATAGTTTTGCTGAAAAAGCTAAGGGTGCGGCTGATGACTTTCGACCTTTTGTGGAATCTGCTATGGATAAGGCTGATAAATATGCTCTCCAAAACTATCAGTTGGATTCAATTGCACAAAATGGGGAGACTTCAGAGCAGCTGCGTCAGAAAGTGTATTCAACGGCACAAAGGTCACGTACTGGATATGATGAAACATTATCAACTGTTACTAAGTTGGCAAAGTCCTCAAAGGATGACTTCATAAACAATGATGAAATCATATATTTCACTGAGCTTTTAAATAAAGCTTTTAGTGGATTAGGTGCAGAGGAGGCTGCAAAAAGCATTGAGGAAGTCACCAATGCTATGGTGAATGGAAAAATACAAGGAGAAGAACTTAAGGGCCTTATGGAAAAATCTACTGTGCTGGCACAGGCATTAACTACTTATACAGGTCAGACTCAGGAGCAGCTGGCAGCAGGGCCCGGAATTTCAGATGATGTTTTAAAGAATGCCATGTACAACTATGCTGATGAAATAAATGCGAAATTTCAGCAAATGCCTGTGACATTTGCTCAGATTGGTACATTAATTAATGACACACTGACACAAGCCTTTGGACCTTTACTACAAGTAATAGCAGATGCAGGGAAGTGGATATATGATAACTGGTCAACTGTTGAACCGATATTCTGGGGTATAGCCGGTGCTATAGCAGCTGTGACCATTGCTCAGCTTGCGATGAATTTAGCTTTACTGGCCTCTCCGGTTACATGGATTGCTGTGGCTATTGGTGTAATAATTGGCCTGATTGCATACTGGATTCAGTCTGTGGGAGGAATAAAAGTAGCATGGCTTATTGTAGTCGATAAAATTTTGACAGCATGGGACCTAGTAAAGATATCATTTTACATGGGAGTATATTCAGTAATAGACCTATGGAATAATATGATGCTGGGAATTAAATCAGCAAGTATAGGGATTCAGAACTTTGTTGGAGATATGAAGGTTGGAGTACTTACTATTCTCCAAGGGCTGGTAAACGGTGCAATAGATATAATTAATGATTTTATTAACCTTTTGAATAAAATAACAGGTGGCTCAATTGAAACTATTGCACATGTGACCTTTGGGACAGAAGCACAGTTAAAGAATGATGCTGAAAAAAGAGCGAGAGAGGCAGAATTGGAGGAATATAGAAGGAAAGTAGCTGAAGTTAAACAGCAGCATCAAAACAAGATATGGGAAATGATAAAAGAAATGGCTTCTAATAAAGAAGAAAGAAGTAAAGAAATTTCAAGTAAAAGAGATGAAGCTGCACAAAAGTCTATGGATAAAGATGCTGCTAAGAAATTTTCGACAACCCCTTTCTCCGGAAAAGGAATCACTGATAGTACTAATACTGCAAACCTCGCCGCTACTGCTGCAAATACTGAAGCTATGAAAAATTCAATGGATATAGCCGAAGAAAACCTGGTTTATCTGCGTGATATTGCTGAACGTGAAGCAGTAAACAAATTTACAACCGCCGAAATCAGCGTGAACATGGGGGGCATTACAAACAATGTAAACTCAGAGCTGGATTTGGACGGTGTTGTCTCCTATATGGAGCAGAAGATTTATGAGACCATGACCGTTGCAGCAGAGGGGGTGCATATCTAATGGCGTATACAATTTACCTGTCAGGTATTCCTATGCCTGTAGCTCCATCAAAAATAGAAATGAAGGTAAAAAATCAAAACACTACGCTGAACCTTATTAACGGAGATGAGATCAATATCATAAAACCTCCGGGGCTGACGAAATTCAGCTTTGAGTTAATGATACCGCAGGTGAAATATCCTTTTGCGGCATATCCCGATTATTGGACCACATTTCTTAGGAATCCAACAACTGATGGGTCGGAGCAATTCATCGAAGCCCAGGTGTATTTAGAATTATTTGAGATACTGAAAAAGAGTTTAAAACCTTTTCAATTCAAAATAGAGCGTAGCAGACCCGATAATATCAAGCTTTTTGATACACAGGTTGATATGCTGGTGACTTTAGAAGAATACAGTATCATAGAAGATGCTGCAAATGGTTTTGACCTTACAATTCCTATGCGTTTGAAGCAGTACAGACCATATCTTAAAGAGACAGAACCCATAGAATTAAAGAAAAGTATATCGGATTCAGCAAGTGCTGCAGATAAAACCAATTCTAATAAAGTGAATTCTAATAAGCCGAAGACTTATACTGTTAAAAAGGGCGATACATTGTGGGGCATATGTAAAAAATATTTGGGTGACGGTTCGAAATATCCGGAAATTGCTAAACTCAATGGAATTAAAAATCCCAACCTGATTAGGATAGGGCAGGTGATCAGGCTTGGTTAATTTAACTATCCAGAACGGCACAAAGCTCTATACATCGCTTGTAGAGGAAGGAATAACCTGGGAGACCACCAGAAAGGGCGTACCGGGGAAGCTGGAATTTTCTGTTGTCAAAGACCAGGTTCTCAGCTTTCAGGAAGGCAATATTGTAAGATTGCAGGTGGATGAAACAGATGTCTTCTATGGTTTTGTTTTTACTAAAACAAGAAACAAGGACGGCACTATTAAAGTGACGGCATACGATCAGCTGAGATATCTGAAAAATAAAGATACCTATAACTATGAGAACATGACTGCTAGTGAGCTTTTGAAAAAAATCGCAGGGGATTTTTTACTGAAGACAGGTGTTATAGAGAATACCGCTTATGTAATAAAACACCGACTTGAGGATAATAAAACCCTTTTTGATATTATTCAAACGGCTCTGGATCTGACACTACAGAACACAAAGAAAATGTATGTCCTATATGATGATTTTGGGAAATTAACTCTAAAGTCTATGGAATCCATGAAGCTTCCGCTGCTTATAAATAAAAACACAGCAGAGGACTTTGACTACTCCTCCTCGATCGATGGTGAAACATATAATAAAATCAAGCTGTCCTATAATAATGAAAAGACGGGGACCCGCGACATATATATAGCAAAGGACAGCAGTAAAATAGATACCTGGGGTGTACTTCAATATTATGAAACTATAGATGAAAAAACAGATGGCAAAGCCAAGGCAGATGCATTACTATCCCTTTATAATCATAAGACCCGTAATCTTTCTATTTCAAATGCTCTTGGGGATATTAGGGTCAGAGGGGGGAGCATAATAGGTGCGGACCTGGAACTGGGAGATATTAACCTGAAAAATTACATGCTGGTTGAATCGGTAAAGCATACTTTTAACTGTAATCAACACCTTATGAACCTGACACTGCGGGGAGGTGATTTTATTGCCTAATATGGTTGAACTTATCAAATCAGCTGCTATTGGAGCAGTAAATGAAGCTAAGCCAATGCAAATAATTTTCGGTAAGGTGGCAAGCACTGCTCCGGTAAAAATATTTGTGGATCAAAAGCTGATTTTAAATGAAGCCCAGTTGATATTCACCAATAATGTGAAGGATTATGATTTGGAACTGACGGTGGAACATTTTACAGAAGAGAGCAATTCCCACATTCATGCCTATAAGGGCAGAAAAAAATTCAGAGTCCATAACAGCTTGGCAGTAGGAGATGAGGTAATAATGCTTCAGATGCAGGGAGGTCAAAAATTTGTTGTATTGGATAAGGTGGTGAGAACATGATTCCATTTGTTTATGACGACTTACAGCCTGATTTTGAAATAACTCCACAGCCTACCAGAACATACAGACTGAATTTGAATGAAATGAGAATCGGAGGATATATAGACGGGCAGGAGGCTATGAAACAGGCCATATACAAAATCCTGAATACCGAAAGGTATGATTATATTATATACAGCTGGAACTATGGCTCAGAGCTGGCTGAACTTTATGGCCAGCCAATACCCTATGTGTATTCAGAAATAAAAAGAAGGATAACGGAAGCCCTTCTAAGAGATGACAGAATCACCGACGTGGGTGATTTTTCTTTTTCTCAGGATAAAGGGAGGGTTACAGTTAAATTTACTGTAGAAACAACTGAAGGAATTATTGAAATTGAGAAGGAGGTGAAAAATTATGTATGAGAATGTGACATATGAAGCCATATTACAGCGGATGCTGAATCGTGTTCCTAATACAATTGACAAGCGTGAGGGTTCAATTATTTATGATGCTTTGGCTCCGGCAGCTGCAGAGCTGGCGCAGATGTATATTGAAGCAGACATAATACTTAATGAATCCTTCGCTGATACTGCGTCCAGAGAATATTTAATAAAAAGGGCGGCAGAGAGAGGAGTTGTGCCTTTCCCTGCTTCTAATGCCATTCTTAAAGGTGAATTTAATGTTGATATACCCATAGGAGCACGTTTTTCATTGGGAAATCTTCATTATGAAGCAATTGAAAAAATATCCGGACATACGTACAAGCTGAAATGTGAAACAGCAGGGACGGAGGGAAACAGACATTTTGGCACATTAATTCCTGTGGATTATATCAATGGATTAAGTCATGCTGAATTAACAGAACTTTTGATTCCGGGAGAGGATGAAGAGGATACTGAAGAACTGAGGAAAAGGTATTTTGCCACCCTTGATTCACAGGCATTCGGTGGAAATATAACCGATTACAAGGAAAAGGTAAATGAGATGCAGGGTGTAGGGGGAGTTAAGGTATATCCCACGTGGAATGGAGGCGGTACTGTAAAAATTGTTGTTATAGATTCACAGTACCGGGCACCTTCTCAGGAGCTTATCAGTAGTTTGCAGGAAAAAATTGACCCTGTGGGAAATCAGGGGAGTGGTTTGGGAATAGCCCCTATAGGACATGTTGTTACCGTTGAGGGGGTTAAGCCTCAAATAGTTAACATAACAACAAACATAGTTTATCAACCGGGCTGGACCTGGGAGGATGTAAAGGGCTATGCTGAGGCTGAAATAGACAAATATTTTACAGAGCTGAGCAAAAGCTGGGCTGACAGTGATAATTTAATTGTTCGTATAAGCCAGATTGAAACCAGATTGCTTAATGTCACAGGAATACTGGATATATCAGGGACAAAAATAAATGATGAGGAGCAGAATCTACTCCTGGACAGGGACTGCATTCCAGTTAGGGGTGATATGGGTGGATAGAGAGATAAATATTTTAAACTATTTGCCAGAGTTTTTAAAGGAGTTCAGGGAAATCAGAGAGCTGGCAGCTTCTGAAAATCCTGAACTCCTTTTACTTTGGGAGGTTCTTGGAAATGTGATGAACGACCAGTTCGTCGCAGATTCCACAGAGAATGGAATAAAGCGTTGGGAAAAAATCCTTGGAATACTTCCAAAGGGTACAGATACCCTGGATTTAAGAAAATTCAGAGTACTTACCAGGCTAAATGAAAAGCTGCCGTATACCATGAGGATACTTGAACAGCTGCTGACAGCGCTGTGCGGTGAAAAAGGTTATTATGTTAATCTGATAAACGACCATTACACTCTTGTAGTAAGAGTAGCTTTGACTGCAAAGGAACAATTCAATGAGGTAGACGGCCTGCTGAGAAGAATAGTGCCTGCCAATATGGTTATTGATCTGAGTTTGTTGTATAACAAACACTCTATCTTTTCAATTTATACTCATGGGCAGCTAACGAAGTATACCCATGAACAATTAAGAAGTGAGGTGATTTAATTATGGCAACAAAAACAAGTAATTATAATTTGATAAAGCCATCCCCGGAGGATTTCTACAATATAGAGGATCAAAATAAGAATATGGATGTTATAGATGAAAAATTGCATGAGGTTGAGGGGAAAGTAAATAATGTTGATGAGGAACTGAAGAGACATATTGAAGATTATGAGAGGTTGTCAGATACAATCAGCAACGGCGCAATACAGACTACTTCATTGAATCTTGGAATGAACAGAATTCATATTCCTGAAGTTTCGGTGTCACCAACCATTGAGTTTGAAGGGTTCTCGTATGTTAATTTGTTGGGTAAGGATGGGAATTGTGAGGACTTAAATTATTGGTCACAATGGTCATATGGGACGTCAATTAGTCTTGATACTACAAATAAAGTATTTGGTAACAGTAGTATAAAAATTGTATCAGATACTAATAATACTGAGCATTTTGCTCAAGGGAGAATATTAAATCTTACCTCTGGAAAGTATTATATGATATCTGGTTATATTAAAGCAATTAAACAATATGGGCTATTACGGCTTATATTAACTGATGAATCTAATGAATATAAGTCGGAAGTTTGGACTAATCAAGTTAATAATACCAATGGCTTTGATAGAGTATTTGCTATATTTCAAATGCCTGCCGAGGCAACACAAGCATATTGTAGATTACAATTAGGCAACGGTAATGGTTGGCTTGAGTTTTCAGGAGAAGCTTCAGCTTATTTTGACGGTATTATGCTTCAGGAGTTAACGGAGATAGATAGATTTTTGTCTATTGATCAATTATTCACAAAATATCCTTATGTCGACTCATATGGTTGCTTAATAAACCCTTGTTTTGAAAATAGACGATATAATCTCATAAGAAACGGGAATTGTGAAGAAGGAGTTGCATATTGGGTTGTATCTTCTAACACAACACTTGCTATCAATCAAGGTAAATTTTTAGTCACAACCTCTGCTAATGGTGGGTATGGCCCATATCAGAATATAAAGGTTAAATCTCATACAAATTATTATTTATATTCTAAAGTTACAGGAGGTTCAGTTTTAGGTGCAGTAAAAGTTAGAACACTTGATGGCTACGATTTAGTAACCAATTTAGGCAGTTTTAATTCTGGTAATAACACAGAACTATGCGTGTTAATGAGAAATGGTACTGCAGGTACTTGTTATTATGATTCCATAATGCTTGTAGAAGGAACAGAACCGCCAACAGAATACAGAAGTTGTGATATTCAGCGGTTTGTAGTTGAAGGACAGTTTGCTTCTGGTGATAAGGTTAAAATAGAAAATGGCAAAGTATCAGGATTACTTAATTGGAAACATACACCTCCATTATATGGTAAAGACTTTGATTGGAAGTATTATACTCAATACACAGGTTATAAAACAGTTGTTTTAGATACTCCTAAATATTTTAAAGGAATAAAGTGGATCGGAACCGAGACCGGCCACATAGTTGAAAAGTATGATGGAAAAACATTTCAACGCCTTAATGTTATTCAAGAAGCTAGTGATGGGTTTGCGTTAAATGATACGTATTTTTATATTAACATACCCAATTCAAATTCAGGATTTACAGATAATATAAATCCAAATGCTGACGAAGTGAAAGTTTTCATGAATGGGTGGAAAGCGGTAGCTAATAATGGAACAAGATATACTTTATGGGTAAGTAAAGTAGATAATAACCCACCAGAAAAATTTTCTACAACTTTAGCATCTGATACAATAGTTGGACAATATACAATTTCAGTTACTGATGCAACTAAATTAAAAGTAGGCAGAAAAATAGTAATATCAGGAGCTTCATTATTTGTTTCCACGATTTCAAGCATTGATGGAAATATAGTAACGTTAGGTAATGCTATGACAATGCAAATCCCATCAGGGACAGCTGTAGCTTCTAGTGATGATGGTACTACTGATTTAAGTATGTTAAATTTCTGCAAAAATAATGTTGCACCTGGCTATGTGGGCTACAGACTTCATTATAAACTAATTAATCCTGAACCTATATCAGATGTTAACATTCGCGTTGAAGGCAGAATGTGGGATTTAGTTAAAGGTGATAACTATGTGAATGTTGATAGTGGTATTGTGTTAAATGAACTTGCTTATCCTGTACTTTATGAGTATGCTGACTCTAATCGTTATTTTATTGGTTATAATCATAATAATGCAATGCCCAAATTAATGCCGTCATCTTTTAAGTACCCTGCGACATTAGAGTTTATTGAAATAAAAAAGAACGGCATAATAGACAAGAAATGGACCATTTCTGGTTGGAGTGCTGTCGATAATTTTGGATATGCGTACATTGAAGAAACAGATTTTGATACTACAGCTACTTATACTGCTGATTACAAGATACTCAGGACTTTATATGCTCAAACCTTTGGAAGTTTGTCATTGTCTTATCCACAAAGTATTATTTCAACATTAGAAGGTCATAGTAAGGCTCTGGAGCAAAAGCTGAACAAGGATAGTGCTCTAGACAAGTTGATTGATTTAAGCGTGTATGAGGAATTTTACAACATTACTTCATTTGAGAGGGGAATAAACGTATGGGGTGAATTCCAAGTTTTCGCTAATGTAAAAATACCAATTGCACGTAAAAGATGTACACCGACATGTAGTGTTAAATTAAAATCTGTATATGCAGGTAATTCCATTCATGGTTATTCATTAATCCCATTATCTGATATTTACGTGACTGTTAATGTATATGACAGTTTCATAGATACTTATGTTGTTTATCGTGGATATAATAGTGAAATCAGAGATAATCTAAGAAACTATGGTATGCTTATATATTTTGATAAAATAACTATTGACTGCAGAGGGAGGATATAAGCCATGTTAAGATTACAAAATGGACAAGTAATATATAACAATTCGGAAGTATTAGGTAGTGTTGAAGACATGATTTTCATTGATGGTGGTTTTGCTATCAACTTTCCCGATGGTTCAATGGTTTTTATCCCAGAGGAGGATTGCACAGCAGCCGAGCGAGAAGTTTTTCAGGCTTACCATGAGTTTTATAAAGACACAGGCGGAGTTAAACCAACACCCATTTCAGAACCTCAAATTATAAATGAACCTGTGGACGAAGAAAAGGCGGCAATGGCAGAGGCCATTATAGATATGTCAATGCAAATTAATGAATTAAGGGCAGAAATAGAAGCATTGAAAGGAGGAAAATAAATATGCTAAAGGAGTACTTAATAGTATCATATGCTTACCTTGTAAAAGTAGGCAGATGGAAGCTGGAGCCTGTGGAAGAGAGCAAAAGCAGGGTTGTGCCGGAAGATTATAGAATTGCAGTTGATGAATATTTAGCACAGTAGAATAACCTGGATAAATTCTAATCAGCGATAAATATAAATAAATAAACTACATAGCAAAAATGACTGCCTTTTTCCGGCAGTCATTTTTGTTATATAGATCAGGGAGGGAATCTATGAAAAAACATGGCAAATTCATATTAATGAACCGGGAGGAACTAAAAAACTATATTCATGAGTTGAAAGATACAAAAAAGTTTAAATATATCCAGCAGCACCATACTGCATCACCATCATATAAAGATGTGAAAGATAACCATATTCAATTGATGCAGGCAATGGAAAACTATCATGTCAATACTCTTAAAATGAGTGAAATTGCTCAGCACTTTAGTACATTCCCTGATGGCAGCATATGTACCGGAAGGCCGCTGACAAAGGACGGAGGAGGGTTTAGCGGCAGTCAGAATTCAGACTCAATAACCATAGAAAATGTAGGAAACTTTGATACAGACACAATGACAGAAGAACAAAAGCAAAGCATTATTCTGTTAAATGCCTTATTATGCAGGAAATTTGACATTATACCCTCCGTATCAACCTTGCCCTATCACTGCTGGGTAAAAAACAAATCCTGTCCGGGAGTTAAATACTTTGGTGGAAATAGTAAGAAGGCAGCAGAAAATAATTTCATACCATTAATAAAATCTAAGATGGAAGAACTGGCTGCTTTTGAAAATGCACTTAAAACTGTTTCGCTAAAGGCAAATATATCCTATGAGTACTGGTTTAAAAGAAGTGGGATAGACCCATATTTTGATGCCTTGATTATTAAAATAGCAAAAAGCTACGGAGGATAAATTATGGAAAATAAAATAAAAACATTCAAAGCGGCATTTACAGCCGTATTTACGGCAATTACAACTGAGTTCGGGTGGTTTGGATGGCTTGTTATAGTATATATAGTCAGTATGACAATTGATTTGCTAACTGGTTTTATGTCGGCATTCAAATGTGGTAACTGGGAATCAAGAGTAGCCCGGGAAGGCTTGTGGAATAAGCTTGGGTGTATAGTTGCTGTTCTGGTTACTGCCATATTTGATTTCATTATAGGAATGATAATAAATAATTTGCCCAATATTGATTTTCCCTTTAATTACACTGTTATGCTTTGTCCTCTGGCTATAATCTGGTATCTCCTGACAGAACTTGGAAGTATAATTGAGAATGCCGGTAAAATGGGGGCACCTATTCCAGGGTTTATTAAAAAGGCACTGGCACTTTTTAAAGACGCTGTGGATGGCGCAGGTGACAAAATAGTTCAGGACGATTAACTGAGTATAATATTTGATTCACGTGCTTTAAAAGCACTGTATATAAGTATTCTGAGAATGTGCATAAGCATGAAATAATAAAAAGCGGAAAAAAGAAATTAAGGGATTGTAAAACTTTAGCGGGAGTATTATACTTAAATAAGAACATATGTTCGATTTTTGAGATGATATTTGTACTTATCGAGGAGGTTGTAGTAAATGGGCAATCGGGAAAACAGGGCAGCTATTGATGAGATGGTTTATAGCAGGGTATCAAGTATATGCAACAAAGAAAGCCTGAAGGATGTTTACATAGATATACAAAACAAGCTTATTGAAACCAGAAAGTTATTAGTTGACAATATGCAAAGTGATAAATTACAGCTGCTGAATAAATATGATAAGTTGAATAACGATATTTCTGAATTAGTATACAAAGCTATTTATATTGAAGGTCTAATAGATGGCTTGGAACTCAGAATATAAAATTAAGTTCTGTATCTGGAATTTAAAGCTTAGAATTTAAGCTTTGGACTGAAAATTAATGATTAAATTAAGAATTTTGAATTTCTATTGAATTGGGAGATTTAAGTTGTAATGAAATGGGAACTTTGAAATCATAATTCTGTTTTTGAAATTGTAATTCTGTTTTAATATTTTATAAGTGTACCACCGTAATAACCTTGAATTGATGGAATACATGAAGCTATATTATAATAAAAGTAATATTTATAACCTGAAAACAGCCAGAGACTATATAAATATGATATCTGTAGTAATTAGAGTAATGTAAAAATTATATTTATGAAAGTAATAGTAATTAATAATTATATTTAAGCTATAGTCCGGCTGTAAATAAATATGGAGGACAATGCTTATGAAATACAACTTTGATGAAGTAATAGACAGAAAGGAGACTGGGGCTGAAAAATATGTTGTGCTGGATAAGCTGTATGGAAATCCTGACGCTATTCCCTTATGGGTAGCAGATATGGATTTTAAAGCAGCTCAGCCAATTATAGATGCAATTAAAAAAAGAACAGAGAACGGTATATTTGGATATACCGTTAAGCCCGATACATATTTTGACTCGGTATGCTCCTTTCAAAAGAGACGAAAAAACTGGGACCTTGATAAAAAGCTGATGAGCATGAGCCTGGGAGTTATGCCCTCAATATGTATGCTTGTAAGGGAATTGACTGAGCCAAAGGCCAAAATAATTATACAGACACCTGTTTATCGTCCTTTTTATGATGCTGTTAAGGATGGGGATAGAGAACTGCTGGAAAGCCCATTGAAAGAAGAAAACGGAAACTTCTACATGGATTATGGGGACATAGAAGAAAAAGCCAGACAGGGAGCTTCATATATTATTTTGTGCAGTCCGCATAATCCTATCGGAAGGGTCTGGAAAAGGGAAGAACTGGAGAAACTTGGAGAAATATGTATTAAATATGACCTTAAGGTTATTTCCGATGAAATTCATTCCGACCTTGTTTTATGGGGGAATAAGCACATTCCGTTTTCATCTCTTTCTGAAGAACTTAGAAAACGGACAATTACTTGTATTTCAGCAAGTAAAACCTTCAACCTTGCAGGGCTCCAGTCATCTATAGTTGTTTTTCCTGACATAAAAACTAAGTCGGTTTTTGATAGGGCCTGGGCCAGACTCCACATTGAATGCAACAATTGCTTCAGCCTTGTGGCTACGCAGGCAGCCTATGAACATGGTGAAGAATGGCTGAATCAATTGATACCATATATTGAAGGAAACGTAAATTTTGTTATTGAATATATGAGTAAAAACATTCCTCTAATCAGGCCAATTTGTCCGGAAGGAACTTATCTTATATGGTTGGACTGCAGAAAATTGGGGATGACAGGAAGCCAATTAAATGATTTTATGATACATAAAGCAGGACTGGCTTTGAGTGCTGGTACATATTTCGGGAGAAACGGAGAAGGCTTTATGAGAATGAATGTGGCATGCCCCCGATCAACTGTGGAAAAAGCACTGCTAAAGCTAAAAGAAGCATGCGACCAATTATGAGCCTGTTAGTCCTGTATTAGTCTAATAATGTCAGGTTTGTCCAAACTTAATGTGAGGCATAGATATGAGGCATAAGATTAAGGCGTGTTTTGGAACCTGGTCAGAGATTCACTTCTCCATTTATGTATGTTTCTTATCAACAATTAAATAGCTTGCAATACATAAGACCGATATAAAATGACAAATGTCACTTTATATCGGTCTTTTTATCACTAAAAATTCTGTCACATAAAATGTATACTTATGTCAATCCAACAACATTTGATTTAGTCAAATAATATTTTACATAAAACTGAGGGGAGTAAGGTTATGATTGTTGAAATAAAAGACGTTGTTAAGAGATACGGAGACAGGATTGCCGTCGACAATATGACCATGAGTGTCAGAGAGGGTGAAATATTAGGTTTACTGGGACCAAATGGAGCAGGAAAAACCACACTTATAAATTCCATTATTGGGATTACTGAGATTCATTCCGGCACCATTAAAATTTTCGGACAGGTTATGTCCCAGAACAACTATTTTGTAAAGAAAAATATTGGGGTCGTTCCTCAGAATCTCGCTATTTATAATGAATTTAAGGCGTATGAGAATGTGGAATATTTTGGAAGACTTTACGGACTAAAGGGCCAGGAGCTAAAGGACAGTGTCAGGCAGGCATTGGAATTTACCGGACTGTGGGAGAGGAAAAATGACTATCCTAATAAATTCTCTGGTGGAATGCAAAGGAGACTTAATATTGCATGCTCCATAGTACATAAACCAAAACTCATAATTATGGATGAGCCTACTGTAGGAATTGATCCGCAATCCAGGAATCATATTCTGGATTCGGTAAGAAAACTTAATGAAATGGGCTCCACTGTTATATATACCTCACATTACATGGAAGAAATAGAGGCCCTTTGTTCAAGAGTAGTAATAATGGATAACGGGCGACTGATTATACAGGGTACTATTGATGAGCTGAAAGAATATATTCAGGATGAGCAGGTTGTTGATATTGTTCTGAAGAATTACAATTATTCACTTACCGAGGCTGTCAAGGCGGTTCATGGTGTGAAGGAATGCCTGGTTGAAAATCGGAGGATGAAAATTGTTCTGGACAAAAGCAGTAGTCTTGCAAGAATAATTAATACCATTGTGGAGAATGGAGGAATAATAACAAAAATAAATATGGAAGAGGCTTCACTGGAGGATGTCTTCCTGGAACTTACCGGCAAGAGGCTGCGGGATTAGGGGGCGATTCGAATGAAAGTATTGTGGTCTGCATATTATGAATTCATTAAAAATATAAGGGACATACGTGTTTTATTTGTATTGATTGCATTTCCTATCAGTATTATCATCTTGCTGGGAACAGCATTTGATGGCAATTTAACAGAAGATTTTAAAAACAGGGTTAAATCAGGCTATGTTATTCCGGATAACGGACAGGTTGGGAGTGGTGTTAAGCAGCTGCTGGAAGCTGATGACATAAAAAAGGTTATTGATTCAGTAAGCTATTCAACTGAGGTTGAGGCAATAAAAGCAATGGATGAGGGAAAAATTGATAACTACATTGTTATACCTGAGGACACTTCCCGTAAACTAGAGAACAGGCAAGAGGCTGAAATACGGATTGAGGGAAAAAAGAATATTGAGCTGGTAAATACAGTGCTTAACTCCTATATTTACAGCAACAATGCACTTTCAATAGCAGCAAAGCTCACTGAAAATAACATTGAATATCAGGAAACCAATGGTGTTCAGATAAACAATAACAATCAGGAAGCCAATGGTGCTCGGATAAGCAATGCTATTCAAAATTCCAACGATATTCAGAAACCCGGTGAAATATGGGAAACCTTCGAAAGAATTACTCCGGCAGATACAAAGCTACCTGAGGCAATAGACTATTACTCTGTTTTGACTCTGCTGCAAGTAGTAACAATGGGTTCAATACTTGGAATATTGATTGTCACAAAAAATCAGGAATCAAATATTCATATCAGATTATATGCTTTGCCCACTTCAAAATGGACAATTCTATGGGGGAAAGTCATTGGTAACAGTATATTTCTATTTCTCTCCTGCGTAGTAACAGTAATTTTTACTAAATTTGTTTATCATGCAAATTGGGAAGGCAACCTGTTTATCATAGGCTTGGTACTTATCGTACTTTCATTTATATCCATTGGCATGGGAATCATGATTCATTCATTTACAAATAGCTTTGTTCCGGCTCTGGGTATTTCATTTCTGATTATGCTTTTTTCATCTGTAGCAGGTGGAGCAATTACACCAGCAGTAACTATACAGAGTCTTAATATCATTAATCCGATATATTACTCAAAGGTACTGATTTTCGGAGCTATCTATAACTATCCTGGTATAGTTATGTATAAAGCTGCCGGAGGTTTACTGGCTATTCTGGCTGTGATATATATTACTTCGATTTTGAAGTTAAGGAAGGTGAATTATGATAATATTTAGTACAACACTAAAAAGAATATTTAAGAGTAAAGTAAGGTTTATTTTAATGATAATCTTACCTCTTATGTTCATAGCAATATTTACTGTTCGTGACCATACAGCAGCAACAATAGGCATTGTTGACCATGATCAGAGTGCCGTTTCAAAAGGAATAACCCAGCTTCTGAAGAATACTGAAGGGATACAAATTAAAGAAATCTCAGAAGATCAGATATATGATTTAACAGCCAGCTATGTAGTGGACTATTCCATAATCATTGATTCGGGTTTTGAAAGTAAAATTCTGGAAGGTGAAAGCCCAAAACTTAAGGAATATTATATTGAAGACAGGCAAAAATTATATTTTGTTAAAAATTCAATTAATAACCAAATTGAAAATTATAAATTAATTGCAAGGGCATCAAATTATAATAAGGAAAAGTTTGATGCTTCGTTAGAGGATTACTGGAAATCTGAACTTACCGTAAAAACAAATCTTGATATTCTAAACAAAATTGAAAAATCAAGAGCAGCTTTTGGATTTTTAGTTCAATTTATGATGTATATGGCTGTAATTACTACAGGCCTGATATTGAATGATAAAACGAGCGGCACCTTTTACAGAACATTTTACGGTCCTGTAAGTATTAAACGATATATGATTGAAAATCTTTCTGCGTTTTTCACAACAGGTGTAATACAGGCTCTGGGGATTATATTGGCACTTGTAATTATCTTTAAGATGTATTTAGGCAGTGTACCGGCGGCCATTATTGGTTTGTTTGTAATATTCTCATTTGTTTGCATTACAATGGGTTTATTCATAACTTCTATTTTAAAGAAACCAATTCATGCGTATGTTACTGTGGCAATTATTACTACACCTCTGGTTATGCTTGGAGGGTGCTATTGGGGGTTTGATCTGATGCCCGATATATTGAATAAAATCGGCAGATTTATTCCCTTATCCTGGGTAATGAGGACTGTTGATGGAGTCCTTGAAGGATCTGTTACAAGTAATACATTAATTACGAATTATGTCATATTGCTGCTGTTTGCTTTAGTATTTCTCATTGCAGGTTTGGCAAAAAAAGTTGATATTTCTGAATAGTTATAATAATATAAAAATGTATATCTGCATATAACCATTATTTTCTTTTAATTATGTCTTTACAATGTATCTGTAACTTTATTTGTGGTTATATCTGAACTTATCTGTGTTTAAGCCTGCTAGTGACTATTATAACTATAAAATAAGGAACGGCGGTTTATGAAATACATATACGGAATTCTGTTATTTATATGGACAGCGGTAGAAGTTATTCTGAATACGGACAACAGCAATCTGGAAGGCACAGGGTTTATTTTAATAGCCTTGTGCCTCTTTATAATTAAAGAGAAGTTCCTTGACAGGGAAGTTTATTCAGTTATATTTGCAGCTTTGGTTATGGGGCTTTCTCTAAGAAACCCTTATATATTATTATTGCTTGGGATATTATTTGTTGATTTAACCTATTTTAGAAAATATTATCTCCTTGTGGCAGCAGGTATTATATCACTTATTCTTATTTACAGAGCGGAGCTGCTTCCATACTCTTTTCATATGGCTGTGGGAGCCTTATGGGGCTATACTTTAAGAAACAGCCATGACAGGGAGAAAAAACATATAACACTTCTGGACAATGAAAGAGCACTGCGCTATCAGCTTGAAAAAGCAAAGGCCGGGTTGGTTGCTTTGCAAAATGAGATTGAAAGGACTGCGGAGCTCAGAGAACGTGACAGAATTGCAAAGGAAATACACGATAATGTGGGACACAGCATTGCAGGAGTACTTTTTCAGTTAAGAGCGGCTGAAAAGATAGTTTTAACAGATAATCTGAAAGCCAGGCAAATTATTACTCTCTGTGTGGATAAGCTGGCACAAGCCCTTGAAACAACCAGGAATACCGTTTTTAATATTAAAAGCGATCAGAACATTGGAATAGAGAGTTTGTATAAGCTGGTGAAAGATTTTACCTTCTGTAAAATTAATATGTCCCACAGTGGAGATTTCAGTGAGGTTTCGACTGTTAATTTGAAGGTAATAGAATTAAATATAAAGGAACTTCTTACAAATGCAATTAAGTATTCTGAGGCTGATGAGATAAACCTTAAAATTGATATCAGGAGAAAACACATTAGATGTATGTATAAAGATAACGGCAAGGGCTGTGAGAAGATTGTAGAAAGTGTCGGACTTACAGGAATCAGGGACAGGGTAAAAAACCTTGGAGGAACATATTCTGTGGATGGCAGTAATGGTTTTACCTTAATTTTTACTCTCCCTAATGTTAAGGAGGCAGAGGTATAATGAAAGTACTAATTGCAGATGATGATGCGTTAATACGAGATGGGCTCAAAATGATACTTGAACTTGAGAAGGACATAGAGATTGTGGGAACTGCAGCAAACGGTCAGGAGTGTATTCAAATTTGTATGGAGAAATTACCGGATGTGGTTCTTATGGATATCAGAATGCCTGTTATGGACGGCGTACAGGCAGCTAAATCAATCAAGGAGCAGTTTGAAAACATTAAGGTACTATTTCTTACAACCTTTAAAGATACTGAATATATTGTAAGCGGAATAAAATTTGGAGCTGAAGGTTATGTACTTAAAAGCAGCTCTTCGGAAGTGATTATAGACAGCCTCCGAATGGTATACCGGGGAAATGTTGTTTATGATAAGGATATTGCTGCAATGCTGTCAAATATGGTTAAGGCAAACAGGACTGTTAACCCTGAAGAGTTAGGTATAACAAAAAAGGAGCATGAAATAATGAAATGTATATGCGATGGGTTATCAAATAAAGAAATAGCTGATAAGTTATATATGGGGGAGGGAACAGTCAGAAATTACATATCAAATATACTTGAAAAGCTTGATTTAAGGGACAGAACACAATTGGCTGTATATTATATGAAAAATTTTGAATAAAATAAATTTTATAATAAGGCATAATCGGATACAGCCGCAACCATATAGATCCAGTTATAAATTTTATTCTTTATTGTTAAGCTAAAAGTATTAATTCCTCCATCACTGGAATGAAATAAAATAGACAGAGGGCTATATGGAGATATTAAGAAATAAATGGAGAAATTATATTAATATTTTGATGATATTATTGATAATATGATAATAATGGTCAAAAATACCATAAAAAAAGGTATTGCAATTTAAGAAATTATATGTTAAATTATAAGAGTTCTCAGCGGAGTGAATAAAAATCAAAGCTGAAGCATATAATTTTAATACATTTAAATATCGCGGGGTGGAGCAGTTGGTAGCTCGTCGGGCTCATAACCCGAAGGTCGTAGGTTCAAGTCCTTCCCCCGCAACCATGAAAAAGTGTTATGCATAAGTGCATGACACTTTTTCTTTTTTCTCTTAGTTCTAAGGACTTGAACCTGAGAAGGTTAAAAGCTAAAAAGTGCTGATTGCACTTTTTAGCTTATTGATTAACTCAAGGTTGAAAAGTTGAGTTAATAATTTGACAAGCACTGCCTATAATAGGTGAGAGCTCACCTAAATCTGACTTTTTGAAAACTATATTTGAGGTAGAGGGTGTGAGGCTACTTTGATAAACGAATCGGGTAACCTCATTAATGATTTCCGGAAAGACCTCAATAAGTCCTCCACCCATTACTATTAAAGACGGATTAAACAAGTTTATAGCGGAGGAGATGGCAACGCCTAACTTTTTACTAACGTCCTGGATTATTTTAATTATAGTTTTATCTCCTAAATGATACCCCTATGTTTATAACGTATCAAGTGGTGGAACGGAGCTTTTGGCAAGAATACTTCTGAGATATTTCCGTGGAGTGTCAATGGGCGTTCTGTTAGGAATTTTAGATGGAATAATAGTTTTGGCGGGAAGTATAGTCTTAAAAAATCCCGAAAACGTATTAATTGCATTGATAGTTATAATGGTTAGTTCAAAAGTTACAGATTTAGTTATCAACAAATTTGACTGTTCAAAAATGTGCTACATAATAACTCAAAAATCTCAAGACATTTCAAAGGTGCTTTTAGCAAATTCTCCAAGAGGAATAACTTCAATAGATTGTATGGGAATGTATCAAGGGAAACAGAGTAATCTTTTGCTTACCGTAATTAAAAACAGACAAATAACTCAAATGAAGAAAATAATCAGCAAAACTGATAAAGATGCGTTTGTAATAGTAAGTGACACTTCAGAAGTTTTGGGAAACGGTTTTAAACAAATAGATTAGAAGTTAGTGAGGGAGAAGTATGGAAAGGGTAAAAATCGGAATAATTGGCTGCGGTAATATAAGTGAAATTTATCTTAAGAATTTAACGCAAATTTTTAAGAATGTTGAAGTAGTGGCTTGTGCTGATATTGCAGTTGAGAGGGCAAGACAAAGGGCGGAGGAGTTTGGAATAGGCAATGCGTGTAGTGTGGAGGAACTGCTTGCTGCTCCTGAGATCAGGATTGTTGTAAATTTGACTACACCAGCCTCCCATTCGGCTGTAAATATTGCAGCCCTTAACGCAGGAAAGAATGTGTATGTTGAAAAGACCCTTGCTTTAAATCGTGAGGATGCTCAAAAAACTATAATGCTTGCTAAGGAAAAAAATTTATTAGTGGGATGTGCACCAGATACCTTTTTGGGAGCAGGAATACAAACCTGCAAAAAGCTAATAGATGAGGGATGGATAGGAAAACCAACACTGGCTTCAGGGTTTATGACAAGTGGTGGACCTGAAAGCTGGCATCCAAATCCTGAATTCCTATATAAGCAAGGAGCAGGGCCATTATTTGACATGGGACCTTATTATATTACGGCTATGATAGCATTACTTGGGGCTGTGAAAAGAGTCAGCTGCATATCAGGAAAAACCTTTGAGCAAAGGACAATTACAAGTGCCGCAAAGTATGGGTCAAAAATAGATGTTGAAACTGATACCAATATAGCAGGTGTGCTGGAGTTTGAAAATGGTGCTTTAGCTACATTGGTTACAAGTTTTGATACAAATAGTTATATGCCCAGAATGGAGATATTTGGTACCGAAGGTTCTATGATTGTACCTGATCCCAATATGTTTGGAGGACAAGTTAAAATAAAACTATATGATGCAAAGGAATGGAATGTCATTCCGTTGACACATTGCTATTCAGATAACTGCCGTGGTCTGGGGGTAGCAGATATGGCACGTGCATTATTGCATAGGGAAAGGCACAGGGCAAATGAAGAACTTGCATATCACGTTCTTGATGTCATATGTAGCTTAATGGATTCTTCAAGAGAATTAAAGCATCAGAAAATTAATAGCGTATGCGAAAGGCCGGAAGCCATGCCTATGGGGATGTTGGATATGAGAATGTAAATGGTTGGTTAGCTTTTATAACCATTTTATATTTCAATTTAAACTTAGTGAGGATGTGATTATTTTTGAAATCAGATACTACAGCTGTTATTAAAAAACAGAAACATAGGTTCTTGTCTGGCATTAGAGGCAACGAGGCACTTTTTCTTATGCTATTACCAGGGACAATCATACTTTTAATTAACAATTATCTCCCTATGTTTGGTGTTGTAATAGCTTTTAAGAAGTATAGGCTATACAATAACTTTTTTGAAAGCTTAATAAAGAGCGAATGGGTAGGGTTTAAAAATTTTGAATTCTTCTTCAAAACGCCTTATGCATTCAACGTTACAAGAAACACATTACTTTACAATATTGTATTTATAGCGTTAGACCTAATTATTCCGGTTGCATTGGCAATAATCTTGAATGAACTCAGAAGTAAAAAATTAAGTAAAACATATCAGAGCGTTATGTTTTTACCGTACTTCCTTTCCTGGATTGTAGTAAGTTATTTAGCATTCTCATTCTTCAGCATGGATAAAGGATTTATCAATACGCAGATTTTGGGCAGTTTGGGAATAGAGCCTGTTAATTGGTATTCAGAAACAGCAGCCTGGCCATTTATTCTTACCTTCTTTCATTTGTGGAAATACACCGGATACAATGTTGTTGTTTATGTTGCTTCATTAGCAGGGATAGATGCTGAGTATTATGAAGCGGCTGCTTTGGATGGAGCGACAAAATGGCAGCAGATAAAACATATTACAATACCGATGCTTCAACCTATAATGATTATCATGACATTACTTGCCGTAGGGAGAATATTTAATGCTGATTTCGGATTGTTCTACAATGTAACCAAAAATAGCGGTACTATTGCGTCTGTTACAGAAGTTTTGGATACATATGTTTATAAGGCTCTAAGGAATTCGAATAATATGGGAATGACTGCCGCAGCAGGTCTGTATCAGTCGGTAGTTGGTTGTATAACTGTATTCTGTGCAAACTTGGTTGTCAGAAAAATTGACGAAGATAAAGCATTATTTTAAGGAGATGTTTAAATGGATTCCATCAGAACAGATGAGAAAATAGGCCAAATCTCAACTTTCAGTAATTTCTTACTTAATATATTATTTTTAATTATAACTCTTATTTGTGTGCTGCCTTTACTGCTGGTATTAATTATTTCAATTACTGATGAAAAAGAAATTCTAATATCCGGATATAGCTTCTTTCCTAAGCTGCTTTCCCTTGATGCATATTCTTATATTATAGCCGCTGGTGATGTTATATGGAGGGCTTATGGAATATCAATACTGGTTACCGTATTAGGTACAGCGCTTAGCCTTTTGACTATTTGTATGTATGCATATCCCTTGTCAAGAAATAATTTCAGGTATAAAACGCAATTTACCTTCCTTGCATATTTTACAATGATTTTTGGTGGAGGGTTAGTACCCTGGTATATTGTATATACAAATCTTATACCTATCAGACATACAATTTGGATACTCATAGTACCTTATCTTATGAATGCCTGGTATGTAATTATTATGAGAACCTTCTATAAAGCAACTATTCACGATTCAATTATTGAATCTGCAAAAATAGATGGAGCAGGAGAGTTCAGAATATTCTTTCAAATTGTCCTTCCCTTATGTAAAGCCGGATTAGCTACCATTGGCTTGTTTTGCTGCCTGAATTATTGGAATGACTGGTATTTGCCACTGGTATTTGTGACTGATAATAAATTATTCAATATTCAATATCTAATGTATCAAACACTTATGGCCATTCAATTTTTAACAAGTTCAAGCACCAGCTTCTCACAAGCAGGTAAAGCAGTAAGTGATATGCCTAGTGAAGCTGCACGTATGGCAATAGCAATATTGTCAATAGGACCAATTATACTGGCTTATCCGTTTTTTCAGAGATATTTTATTAAAGGACTTACTGTTGGCGCGGTAAAAGGTTGATAGCCAATTTTCATGATAACAACCGAATTACGGTTGCTATAGATTAAATAGTTTAAGGAGGCATTAATGAAAATGAAAAGGTATTTTTGTTTAGCTTTGGTAATAGTGTTTACGTTATCAATTGCGCTTACAGGATGTGGAAACGGCAGCGCAGAAACATCTGCCGCAGAAAAAGCTTCAACGGATGAAGCTGTAACTGCTTCTCAGGCAGAGAAATCATCTGACGTTCCGAAAGAAACTGTGGATATTACATGGTATCTGGCAGGTCCTCAACAAGACCCTGATGTTGATTTAATTTGCCAGAAAGCAAATGAATATCTAAAGGATAAACTAAATATAAATCTTAAGCTTTCAGTATTTAGCTTCCACCGGTGGAATTGAATGGGTACAGGTTGGTTTAACTACACCGGTTAAATCTAATCGTGAAATTAATGGATCAATGCTTGCTATTCCTAAAAACTCAAAGAATCCTGATAGAGCATTTAAATTTATAGAAATGCTGTATACTGATAAAACACTTAGAAATATGTTCTCATTTGGTATTGAGGGTATTCACTATACAAAAGTATCCGACAATGTAATCAAGATGACAGACAGTAAGGGTTACACATCGGCTGGTAATGGTTGGAGATTTGGTGACCAGTTCAAGGATTACTTAATGGATAACGAGGATCCTAATAAGTGGGAGAATTTCAAAAAGTTCAATGATAGTGCAGTACCTTTAAACAGTCTCGGATTCACATTTAAGAAGGACGCTGTAGAGGCAGAGGTAGCAGCCTGTAAGAGTGTTGTTCAAAATTACTACAAACAATTATTTGCTGGTTCTGTAAAAGATGTTGACGCTGAAGTAGCAAAATTTGAAAAGGAACTTAAGGCAGCAGGAGTGGATAAGGTCATTAAAGAAATGCAAAAACAATATGATGAATTCCTTGCAAGTAAGTAATCAAGTAGTGTTAAGAAATTAGCATTATATAGTACATTCAGGTATTAAAAGCAGGGCCGGCATTTAGCCCTGTTTTTAATTTCTAAGTATAAATCAATTGTTCTAGTTATGCTATAATTATTCCAGGAGGCTGTGCATATGGAATACCTCAGCGGAGTTGTCGAAAGAATAACCTATAGCAATGAAGAAAACGGATTTAGTGTCATAAAAATTAAATCCAAGGGCTATGCCGAGCTTGTGACGGTTGTGGGAAATCTTGCTGCCGTCAATGTGGGTGCAACAATCCGCCTGAAGGGTGACTGGAAGTATGACAGCAAATACGGCAGACAATTCAGTGCCGTTGATTATAGAGAAACAGTACCTGCAACAATTGCAGGCATAGAAAAGTATCTGGGCAGCGGCATGATAAAGGGAATAGGGCCTGTTTACGCAAAAAGAATTGTAGCACGGTTCAGGGAAGATACCCTCAAAATTATTGAAGAACAGCCGGATAGGCTGATAGAAGTAGAAGGAATTGGACAAAGACGCATTGATATGATAAAGAAGGCATGGCAGGAACAAAAGGAAATAAAAAATGTTATGCTTTTCTTGCAGAGCAACGGTGTCTCAACAGCATATGCCGTTAAAATCTACAAAACATATGGAAATCAGAGCATAGATGTTGTTAAAACAAATCCATACAAACTGGCAGATGATATATGGGGAATTGGTTTTAAAACAGCAGATAAAATAGCCCGTCAGATGGGTTATGACAGTAATTCCTACGAAAGATGCCGCTCGGGGTTGGTATATGTTCTCAATGAACTTTCCAATGAAGGACACTGTTATGCATTGAGAGAGCAGCTGCTCGAAGAGGCCGCAGCCATACTGGAATTGGACAGATCACTTATTGAATCAACAATAAATAGAATGATTGAAGAAAAGACTGTTATCCCTGACGAAGGAGATGCACTTTATCTCCCTGCTTTTTATTACAGCGAAATAGGTGCAGCTGGGAGAATAAGGCAAATACTTGCTGAAGAAAGCAGGTATAAGTCTGTTGATATTGATAAAATTCTGGAAAATATACAGAAAGAGAACAATATACAATATGACCATATTCAGATTGAGGCGGTAAAAACTGCTGTCCGCTCAAAATTCATGATTCTGACGGGAGGTCCTGGTACTGGAAAAACAACCACTACTCTTGCTGTCATCAAGGTTTTTCAAAAACTGAATGCTAAAGTTTTACTGGCCGCACCCACCGGGAGAGCTGCCAAAAGAATGACAGAGGCCACCGGCCTTGAAGCTAAAACTATACACAGGTTATTGGAGTATAAGCCACCGGAAGGGTATAAAAAGAATGAAGAAAGTCCTCTGGAATGTGATGTTCTGATAATTGATGAAACATCAATGGTGGATATAATTCTATTTTACAATCTTTTAAAAGCAGTCTCAAACGATACTGTACTGATACTGGTGGGTGATGTGGATCAGCTTCCTTCTGTGGGTGCCGGAAATATCCTGAAGGATATCATTGAATCAGAAGCTGTAAATGTGGTCAGACTGACACGCATATTCCGTCAGGCTCAGGGAAGCGCAATAATAACCAATGCTCATCGAATAAACAGGGGTGAGCCGCCAAATCTCAAAGGTGGAAAGAACAGTGATTTCTTCTTCATCGAAGAGGAGGATAACCAGAAGGTAGTCCAAACAATAACCGAGCTCTGTTCAAAGAGACTGCCCAATTATTATAAGGTTGATCCAGTAAATGATATTCAGGTACTCTGCCCAATGCAGAAAGGGGAGACAGGTGCCTTTAACCTTAATACTGTTTTGCAGGAAGCCCTTAATCCTAATGAGGTCTTTATAAAATACGGCGGAACAGTATATAAGCTCAATGATAAAGTCATGCAAATAAAAAATAATTATGATAAAAATGTTTTTAACGGGGATATTGGCAATATTACAAGCATTGATACAGAGGATAGAATGCTGACTATCTGTTTTGACGGAGTGAATGTTGAATATGATGCCACTGAGCTGGACGAGGTGGTTTTGGCATATGCAACCACTGTACATAAAAGCCAGGGCAGTGAATATAAAATTGTTGTTGCTCCTGTGACCATGCAGCATTATATGATGCTCCAGAGGAACTTACTGTACACCTGCGTTACCAGAGCAAAAAAGGTCCTCGTGCTTGTGGGCTCGAAAAAGGCCATAGGCATTGCTGTGTCAAACAACAAAATGCTGAAGAGGAATACCATGCTGGCAGAAAGGTTGAGGAGCAGCACCTGATATATATTAAAATGTTGGTAAATTCAATAAATAAATGTATAATATTTACATACAGAATTTACATACAGACTAATAAGCGTATTGTATATACACAAGTTAGAGGAGGGACGTGTATGATTAGAATTATTGATTTCTTGAACAAAATGCTCCACGCAAAGCCTACAGTGTGAACAATGGCGATTATTTGTGTGGAGCTAAAAAATTGATCGCCGGGTTTCATTCCGACTTCTGATGAAAAATGTTCATAGTGTAGACTTTGCTGCCTTAAGATTTATTATGTTTTAAGGAGCGGAGTAGGAATGAAATATATTAAAGCTGATTTGATTCTTCCAGAAGAATTACTTAAGGAAGTGCAGAAATATATTTGTGGAGGATTAGTCTATATTCCTCAACCTAACGGAGTGCGAAAAAGGTGGGGCGAATGCTCAGGAAGCAGAATGTACCTTAACCAACGAAACAATGATATCCGGGAGAAATTCCGTAATGGATATACCATTGAGCAGCTCTGTGATAAATATTGCCTTTCTTATGACAGCATTAAGAAAATAGTGTATACAAACAAGTAATATTCAAGCAGGTAATGAAAAAGCTCGTCGGCATAATATCTGACGAGCTTTTAGTGTAAATAACTTTTATAAATTATTTTTTATATATTTTTCAGTACATAGCTCTTCTAAAATAATAATTGAAATGGTAAATTCAAGTTTCCGGAGGTACAATATGAGAACTTATCATCGCAATTTTATTTTTGAGATCAATGATTTTGAAAATATGTGTAAATTTATTATTCAGGACAACTCAGTTAAAAAGGACTTCTTCAGTTGGCACATTGGCCGAATTGTAGATTGGAAATATAATCTTGCAAACTTAAAAAGACATTTCCCTGACAACTTCAATAATGCTGCTCATTTATGGTTTGACTATTTTCATAATCTAATTGGATTTGTTATTTCAGAGGAAATGAATAATGAATACGCAATACTTCTTAAAAAAGAATATTCCTTTCTATATCCGGAGATAATTGGCTGGATTAAGTCTGAGTGGGGAAGTAAATACGACCTGTTAGTAACACAGGTAGTAGAAAATGAGACCGAACTTATAAAAGCTCTTGAAGACGAAGGGTATAAGAGAAATAATTGTTTAGAAATGACAAGAGTATTTGATACAAGCTTATATAAAGATTTTTGTATTGAGGATTCGTCAGTGCAATTTCAGAGTATGCTTGAAAATGGTAATTATATTGAACAAGCTAAATTAAGAAGAAATGCCTGGGCCAAAACATATAATGAAGAAATTGATTTAATGATCAGGGAATACTGCCGTAGAAGCCCCATATATAATGCCAAGTATGACTTTGTGCTGGTAAATAGCGAGGGGAGACATGTTTCCGGCTGTGAAGCCTTTATTGATTATGAGAATAACACAGCAGAAATTGAAAGGGTTTGCACACATTCAGATTTTTACAATAGAGGATATGCTCAGATGACTTTAAAAGCTTGTATGAGGAGATTGTTTGAGAATAACATTATGACAGCGTATATTAGTGGTTCATATGATAAAACCATTCACTTGTACGGAAAATTGGGGCATGTAAAGGAGTATAGCAGGTATTCATATGAATATGTGACTAAGGGATGAATTTCAGTGTTGACTGTGAAACTTCTGGTATTAAAGCTGTGTTTTTACATAAACAGAGTGTAATGTAAATGATTATATGGAATTATCCTAAGTTTGACACTTAAGATAGTGAAAAGCTTGTAATGCCTTGATATATAAGGATTACAAGCTTTTAATAAATAGCTTTATTTCCTTTGTCGGTTTGGTCATGTCTTTAAAAGCTATCTTTATGTAGCCAATTTATTAGTTACCGCATAATTTGAACTATAAACTTATGTGGCTTGGGGAGAGGTATGGTTAGAAAAAGGAGTCCCAGAGGAAGGCACAGTAAGAATTCTGAAATGGTAAAAAAACAATCTGAAACACTATTTGAAAGTGTTCCAGACAACAATATTGCTGATAATGCAGCCAAATCGCCTGATACTTTCACAGGGGAAAATAGTATAGGTGACCAAGAGGGGTTTGTCGATTTTAGCAGAACTAAAAAAGGAAAAAAATTCAAGCATAACTGTGCTGAAATATGCTGCAAATATAATTATGACTGCAATTTTATCTGTGACAGTGAAAGGGAGCTGCTTATAAGAATTATTTGTCTTTTAATTAATGAGGAATATGGTCTGAAGGCAATTGAGCAAAAAATAAGAAAATCTGAACTCAATGATGATAAAAAAAATATTGAATCAATTACTGATTTGCTGGAACAGGCAATTGTGGGGTTGGGTGAAACAGCACTGGGAGCTGTTAAAAAAGCAGTTGATGCTGCGGTAACGATAACTGATATCACTTCTGGCTTAGCTAAGGTTGCGTCAAGTGCGGTGGAAACAGCAGGCTCGGTTGCTTCCACAACAAAAAGTTTTGCAAATATAGCTGCCGGGACTGTTGGAGCGGCATCAGATATGGCAGCAGAAGCTGTAGATCTGGCGGCAGTGGGAGCAGCAACAGCAGGAGCAGTAGGAGATATAGCGGGTGAAGCAACAGGTTTGGTGGCAGCGGGAGCAGCAACAGCAGGAGCAGTAGGAGATATAGCGGCTGAAGCATCAGGTTTGGCGGCAGCGGGAGCGGCAACAGCAGGAGCAGTAGGAGATATAGCGGCTGAAGCATCAGGCCTGGCAGCAGTGGGTGCTGTGACAGCAGGAGCAGCAGGAGATATAGCGGGTGAAGCAACAGGTTTGGCGGCAGCGGGAGCGGTAACAGCAGGAGCGGCAGGAGACATAGCAGCCGAAGCATCGGGTCTGGCATCCTCTGCCGTTGGAACAGCAGCCAACACAGCGTCGACGACAGCAGCCGCGTCAGGAATAGCAGCGGGGGCGGCAGAAACAGTCTCAGGAGTCGGAGAAACAGTCTCAGGAGTCGGAGAAACAGTGTCGGCAGTGACAAGCACAACAGCCTCTGCCGCCGGAACAGCAGCCAACGCGGCGTCGACGACAGCAGCCGCGTCAGGAATAGCAGCGGGGGCGGCAGAAACAGTCTCAGGAGTCGGAGGAACAGTGTCGGCAGTGACAAGCACAACAGCCTCTGCCGCCGGAACAGCAGCCAACACAGCGTCGACGACATATGAAATTGTACCTGTTGCACTGGATAATGAAACAGATGCCATTCAGTTATGTGTATTAAATAAAAATAGGCAATCAGCAGATATTAGCATTAAAATTAATAAACTAACTGATACTATAAAATTAAGCTGTTATGAGCAGAGCATAACAGTATCTTCCGGGTGCGCTGCTTTCTTCACTTTGGCTGCAGAACCTGGTGAATACGAAATTCAAATAAATGGATTATCAAATGATATAGAAGCATATTGCGTAATAATAAATAAAGCAAATAATATTTTAAGTTCTAAAACACCTGTAGAAGCTAAAATTTTGTATATGTTTCCTGGTTAACAATTTGAGTAATTGCATTAGTATGCAGTTACTCAAATTGTTAGCCTTTTTTGCTATGCTCACAGTTAAGTAAATGGTTATAAAGAATATTCTATTTTTCAAATCCGGAATATATAATTGTAATATGTGTAATGTCAATAGTGGCGAAAAAAACAATGTGAACATGGAAATTACTATAATATGGGCTTTGGGAGGAAGTATGGAATTAATTTCAAAACGGGTTTATTACAGGCTTTTCCAACATAATGACTTTGAACTATTTTATTCTGTTTTTTCCAACAGAGAAATTATGAGATATGCATGGATAGATGAAATAAACAGTATAGAAGAGATGAAACCTTTTTTCGAGGGCTTTATAAGTGTTAATGATATGCCCAATAAAAACAATTCCTATGCTTTTGCTGCTTTTGAAAGAGAGAATGGCAGTTTTATTGGTTTTACTGATATTCAGATTCACAGCTTGAATGATGAGGGAGGGCACGGAGAAATAGGGTATTTTCTTTTGCCTGAGTTTTGGGGTAAGGGTTATGCAACTGAACTGGCCAGTACAATGATGGAGTTTGGTTTCAATAACTTAAACCTTCACAAGGTTTCGGCCAGGTGTAATGCCAATAATCTGAAGTCTGAGAATATTATGAAAAAGTTGGGTATGACAAAAGAAGGGCAGCTCAGAAAGGTCAGATATAAGCGCGGCAGTTGGGATGATGAAAAGTGCTATGGAATACTTAGAGAGGAGTGGCTGGAGAAGAAGGACAGCATGTAATTATTATTTAATATATGTTATAGCAGGCATGAGGTTAATAAAAACAAGACTAATCCCTCATATTATTGGTACACCGGGGGCATATACCAGAAAACTCCAGGCTATGTCCTGTAATAACAAAACCTGTTTTTTGAATTAAGTTTTCTTCAAGATTTGTTAAGGGACAATCTTCTATAGGCACAGTTTCGTTGCACAAGGTACAGACGAGATGATGCTTGTGTTGCCGATTGTTTATTTGATAGTATGTTTTGCCATCCTGACTCATATTTTTCAGCAGTATCCCCTTTTCTGCAAGGGTTCCAAGGGTACGGTAAGTAGTTGAAAGACTCAAATTAACTTCTTTTACAGCCAGTGAATAAATATCGTCAGCTGTCATGGGTTCTGAAGATTTACCTAAAATCCTTAATATTGCCAGACGGCTTTTGGTTGTTTTCAGGGCTGTATTTTTTAATATGTCATCATTCATAAAGCCAACTCCTTCAACGGCTACATTGTTCCAATAGGCCTTTCTTCATAATAAATATATATCTTCACTTTTTATATGTCAAATTTATATTGATAAATTCCAGTACCATACTGATGCAATTTTCCCTAATATACAACCAGGGTTAAACTCGGACAACTCACTGAAAATATTGGTTTGACACTGTCGGATATTTATATTGACAGGGTATGGAAAGAATAAAATGGGATATACCGTAAAAGCGAAAATATCGCTACATGAACAGCAGCTTTAGTTCCTGAATAATTTAAAAGGAAGGATTAATTATGAATCAGAATAGTATGGGCGAAACCTTCATAAAGGAACTGGATTGGAAGGAGGAGGGAACTTCTGATTTCTGAAAATACGGAGTAAGAATATTTATTTTACAGGGTTAGAGTCATTACAGCCAGGCTGTAGTGTTTTTGTATCAAAAATTGCGATAGTCCCGGTATTCTATTTGACAAAATAGTAATTGAAAGTATAAGTAAAATAGTATAAAATTGGAGTATATGAAAGAAAATGTAATTAAACAGGAGATGATTAAATTGACTCTATCGGATTTAAAGGATTTACGGTTTTTTACCGAGAAGGACGGGACCAGAGATATGCTGTCAATGCAGTTAAACTGCTTTGAGACCTCCGTTTACAACATACTTCTGAACCAGTATAAATTGGATAGAAAACAAGTTGCAGATCTGTTCATCAGGGATATCAATCCAACCTGCTGGATTAACAGAACCACGGGAATTTATCGTATGTATAATTTAAGCAGAAATATTACTCCTTTATGGACAAAATACGTTAAAGTGAATTCCTGTGTAAAGGAAGGTGACCCGGAATCGGTAAAATTTATTGAAGAGCTTTTGAATCAGGGGCAAATGGTTATTCTTAACACGGTATTTGAATTAATAAGCTTCTACATAAGGTACAATCCTGACTATGATATAAAAAATTTTACTCCCGGAGTTGACGATCATTTCTGTTTAATTCTGCACCACGATGAGGAATATTTTTATTATGTTGAGAAAATTCCATATACAGTATTAATGGATAATTATGTGCCCTATGAGTACAACAACCAAATAGGAGTTATTTCGAAATCTGAAATGGCAAAAGCCACAAACATATATATGAGCTGCAGCACTCTTGAATTTAGAAAAGAAGACCTTAACGGGGAAGAATTCAAAAAGGATGTAGAAGACCTTTTTAAAAGAATGGTGGATAATTTTTGGGCACCGGCAATACAGGACGGGCTGTATACCAGGTATTACGGCAGACAGGCTATTGAACAGTTTGCCGGATTATGTGATGAGCAGTTCAGCCTGGAGTCATATTATAATACTGCTGCCAGACTCCTGCTGGACAGAATAAGTTATGATATTTGGATGCTGCATGGTTCCAGGGCAATTCTTCTTGAATACATAAAGCTCAAGGAAGATGAACTGGATTATTCTGGTGACTGTGAACTACTTCTTGAAAAGGTGGTTGAAACAAAAACTCAATGGGAGATTGTGGAGAAAATACTAAATAAAAAGTTACGCCTTAGAGAACCCTTGGACTCAAAACTTGGAGACCGCATAAGGCGTCAGTTAATCTCTGAAACAACACTTTTAGAGATGTTAAGAGGATTTTACACAGCGGCCTCCTAAGTTGTCATAGTTTGATGTTCTTACACTTCATAAACTCAAGATTTTTTGATATAAGTTCAATTCTCTGCTGAACACAGGCATAGCTTCTTAACGGGTCTTCAGGAGTATTAATAACATAATCCAGCATTTTATCAATTGTTGTGGTTGCAACATGGCATCTGGTGTCGGAAGAGGCATAATAAATGAATAAATCTCCGTTGGCTCTTGCTACAACACCATTACAGAATATTACATTGGAAACATCACCAACTCTTTCATCACCTTCGGGAGCTATCAAATAACCGCCGGGACGTTTAATAACCTGCTCTGGATGCTCAAGGTCGGACAAAAAGGCATATACAACGTAGCGCAGCCCGGCTGCTGTATTTCTTACTCCATGTGCTATATGAAGCCATCCTTTGGGAGTTTTTATGGGCGAAGGTCCCTGACCGTTTTTTACTTCTTTTATAGTATGATATTCCTTACATTCTATCAGGATTTCTTTATCTATACGTGCATTTTCCATACTGTCTGTGTAACCAAAACCAATACCGCCGCCTTTTCCTGTTTCAATAAAACCATCCTGAGGTCTGGTATACAGTGCATATTTTCCATTAACGAACTCGGGATGAAGTACTACATTACGCTGCTGAGGTGATGCTGTTTTTAAATCAGGGAGCCGCTCCCAGGTTTTTAAATCTTTTGTTCTTGCTATACCACAGGCCGCAACAGCGCTGGAGGTATCTTCTAATGGAGCATTGGGGTCTTTTCTCTCGGTACAGAAAAGTCCATAAATCCAACCGTCTTCATGTTTTACCAGTCTCATATCATAAACATTTATATCCGGGTTATCAGTCTCCGGCATTACAACAGGGTAATCCCAGAACCTGAAATTATCGATACCAGTGTCACTTTCAGCTACGGCGAAGAATGATTTTCTGTCACTTCCTTCTACACGGACAACCAGGTATATCCTTCCGTCAATTTCGATAGCTCCAGGGTTAAAGGTACAGTTTATTCCCATACGTTCCATTAAATATGGATTAGTTTCCTTATTCAGGTCATATCGCCAGAACAGGGGAGTATGCTCAGCGGTAATAACGGGGTATTTATATCTGTCAAAGATACCGTTTCCGCCTTTAATTTTTTCGTTTTTTCTTTGTATTATTTGATTATGCGTCTGAACCAAATATTTAAATCTTTCATCAAAATCCATATTAAGCTCCCCCTTAGTATATTTGATATGTTTGCTGATGCTGGTTATTATTAATAGCGTAATTGGTTATTGATAGAACGTTATAAATCAAATTCTGAAAGATAATCTTGACGAAAAGTGGTTGTTAATTTTTCGGGAATTTTATGTTAATTAATGTTTATGCTATTGATAAAGTATTTATTTTCTTTAGCCTGTCCAGCATCTCAAAACACATCCTGCTGTTATGATAGGGACTTTTCCAGGGCCCTGCCTTCTCATGGCTTAATATCTGAGAACCATCTGCATTTGTACCCCAGATCCACTCACCATTTACTTTATCAATTATATTCTTGTTAATGAAGCTCCAGAGTCTGCTGGCCTCTGAAAGAAAACATGATTCACCGGTCAGCTGATAGGCGTTAGTAAATCCTACAACTGCTTCTGCCTGAGACCACCATTCCTTAAAGTCTTTAACTTTCCCATTTTCACGCTGGTGGAAAATCCCTCCGTGCTTTCTGTCAATACCATCAGAGAAAACTTTTTTAGCCATTAAAATTGCTACCATACGAGTTTGGTTCAACAGTTCCTCATTTCCTAATGCTTTGGCAGCTTCATATAAAAGCCAGCTGCCTTCAATATCATGTCCGAAGGAAACAGTTCTGGAAAGAGGGTACCAGTTTATATCAAAGAATAATCGGAGCTGAAAGGTAAGTGGATTTAATATTTTGTAAATAGTTATGTTTATTAGCTCTTCCAGCTTTCTCTCCAGGTCACTATTCTTCCATATCCTGTAAAGGCTTGTGTAGGCTTCCATAACGTGCAAATGAGTATTCGTGGATTTTTCAGCATTCATATCATTGGAACTTAAACAAATGTTTTTTATAGGTGACCAATCCCTTGAAGCTTCCTCAATATAACCTCTGTTTATGGGATCATAGGAGTGCTCCTCCAGAGCTCTGAATAATTCTATGGCATATTCCAGACTTTCTTGCCGATATGTAGCCCTGTAAAATTCACATAGTCCCAATATAGCAAAGGCAATGGAATATGTTTGCTTTTTTGTATCCAAAGGCTCTCCTTTGTAGTTGACTGTCCGAAAAACACCTGAATAGTCTTTATCTATGAAATGGTTGATTATGTAGTCATAAGCTCTTTCAGCCATAAAAAGATACTTTTGATCCATATAATATCTGTAGGCGGCTGAAAAAGTCCAAAGTAATCTGAAATTCAGAACTGATGCCTTATAATGTTTAGGATCTGCTTTCAGGTCATTGGATATAAATCCATAGAAGCCACCGTTTTCATTATCTATGGAATGGTCAATCCAGAATTTCAAAATATTATTTCTAAGGTCTGACTCAATATCAGTTAAAAGACTTTTTATATTAACTAAAGTCATTTTTAGGCCCCCACATTATTTATATTTTTGCTTTATCTATACTCTTCTGCGTCTCCGGGAAGCAGCTCGGAATTAGCCTTTATGTAGCTGATTAACTCATCGGCTTTAGTGTATGCCAGTGCCGAATATGTGTCTGCGGCTCCGTAATATATGGCTATTCTTCCGGTTCTGGCATCTGTAAGGGCGGAACAGGGGAAGACTACATTGGGAACAAAGCCTGTTGTTTCATAAGGCTTTTCCGGTGTTAAGAGATAATTCTTAGTACGGTATAAAACCCTGGAGGGGTTATCAATATCCAAGATGGCTGCTCCAAAGCTGTATACAAAGCCATTACATGTTCCAGATACACCGTGATAGAGCAAAAGCCAGCCTTCTGTAGTTTCTATGGGAACAGCACCTGCGCCAATTTTCACGCTTTGCCACCAGCCTGACCCGCCTTTGGTCATTACGCGTCTGTGTCTGCCCCAATGAATTAAATCAGGACTTTCACTAAGGAATATATCTCCGAAAGGAGTGTGACCTTCGTCACTAGGTCTGCTGAGCATCATATATTTTCCATTAATCTTTCTGGGGAACAAAACTCCGTTTCTGTTAAAGGGTATAAAGGGATTTTCCAGGCGAGTGAAAGTTTTAAAGTCTTTTGTCATTCCCAGACCCAGAGCTGCTCCGCCAAAATCGGTACACCATATAATATAGTAAGTACCTTCTATTTCAACCAGACGAGGATCATATGCATAATTGGGTTGATAAGGATTTCCTTCTGCATCTGTCCACATAATGGGCGTATCTTCAATTTTCCAATTAAGAGCATCTTTACTGAAACCAACGTGTATTTGAGCTTTGCCATCCTTATGGTCAGCTCTGAAAACACCAGCAAAACCGTCACCCCATGGAGCAACAGAACTATTATATACTCTTGCAATACTTGGTGTGGGATTCCAATTGATAAGGGGATTACCTGAATGTCTCCAGACAACACCTGTATAGCCTGACGGCTTATCTTCCCATGGAATGTTTTTTAATTCCCTGCCTATAACCGCCATTGTCCCAACTCCTCCTGAAAAAAAGTAATATTACAAATTATTTCTTCTATGAAAATAATAACTTTATTACATGTTATTTGTAATATTATAATATCTAATATAAATGCAAAAGTAAAGTCAATTGTAATATTATTTGTAATATTACAATTGACTTTGAAGAATGTTTTATTTATGTTATAATTCATTACATAATCAATACAACGGAGGAGTTATGCCAAAGAAAGTAACAATGGAATCCATTGCCCAAAAGCTGGGTATATCAAAAAATACAGTTTCCCTTGCCTTACGGGGTATGCCCGGAATTAGTGAAGCAACCAGAAAAGCCATAGAAGCTGAAGCTGAAAAAATGGGTTACCAATATAAAAGTAATATAAAGCAACCGGTGGTCAGGAACCTTTGTCTTGTTATTGCCAAGTCCACCAGGGATTCTATTGGATTTTTCAGTTTTATTCAGCTGGGTATTGAGGACGAGGCAAAAAAGAATAATATTAATACTATAATCCATTATTATGATGAAAACGATGAAGTTTTTGAAACGCCCAACTGTGTAAAGGACTCAATGGTTTCAGGCATAATTACTCTGGGCAGAATATCTCGTAAAACAATAAATGCATTACTGTCATATGATTTGCCCATTGTCATGGTGGATAATTATTTCGATGACCTTGTGCTGGATTGTGTACTCACTGATAATCAATGCGGCGGATATCTGGCAACCGAATACCTGATAAATTGTGGACATACCCGTATTGGATTTTGGGGGGACATATATGCCTCTGTTAGCTTTTATGACAGATATCAGGGATTTCTGAAAGCCGTTAGGGAATATAAACTGGATTATAAACAGGAATATTCCGTTGTGAACCCTTTCCTTGAAAATGCTTCTACTGAAGAAGTAGTTCAGATAATTAATAATATGAAGAGCAGAAGCTGCTTACCATCAGCATTTTTTTGCTGTAATGATGCAGAAGCAATTATTTTGGTGAAGGTATTGTCAGGCATGGGGATATCTATACCGGATGAAATATCTGTCATAGGCTTTGATGATATCGAAACTTCAAGAAATATAACACCTGAACTAACCACAATGAGAGTTCAGAAGGAAATGATGGGCAGAAGAGCAGTTACAAAGCTGTTGAGAAAAATAAATGATAATGAAGAACCCATAGAAAAAATCCTTCTGTCAGCAAATATAATAAAAAGGCAATCTGTTAAAATTATTAAGTAAAACAAACTAAATAAAAACAAACTAAATAAAAGCTAGTTAAGTAATTACAGTTTGTAAATTTTGTTTAAAGGTAATTTCAGAATGCTTCAGAATGAAAGATTTTCAGATAATATGGGTGGTGGTTTTATTCAGATTCTTGTTGATGCCGATGCATGCCCGGTTAAAGATATAATAATAAGAAATGCAAAAAAGCAAGGTATACCTGTAACCATGATAACAGACACCAGCCATGAGCTCTCTGACGGATACAGTACCGTAGTAACCGTGGACAAAGAAAGGGACAGCGTTGATATAAAGCTTATAAATCTCCTGAAGCGCGGTGATATAGTGGTAACACAGGATTACGGTGTTGCGGCCATGGGGCTGGGCAAGGGAGCTAAAGTCATAAATCAGAATGGGTTGATTTTTAGTGATGATAATATAGACAGGCTGTTATTTGAAAGGCATATTGGACAGAAGGTCCGCAGAGCCGGGGGTAGAACCGGCTCAATAAAAAAGCGTACGAAGGAAAATGATGAAGCCTTTGAAAGAGCGTTGCTACGGCTTTTAGAGGAAGCCCATGTTGATAAGGTAAATGGTGAAAAGTGATGGTTATTATAGGAGGTCGAAATGAGCCAAATCAAACCAGGCAAGTACAGACATTTTAAAGGTAATGAATACAGAGTGCTCTATATAGCTAAGCACAGTGAGACTCTGGAGGACATGGTGGTTTATCAGGCTCTGTATGGTGACAGGGGTATTTGGGTACGGCCTGCCGCCATGTGGAATGAGATAATTGAGCGGGACGGTCTAACCTTTAGAAGATTTGAATATATTGGAGAATAATAAAATACACAAAGGGGGAATAGTTTGTGGATGCCAATACTAAAGCAGTAATAGCTAAAAGAATAAGTAAAACCATGAAAAATCTTGAGAAAAACAACATGCAGGTGCATTATGTTGAAACAAGGGCTGATGTGCCCGGTAAGGTACAGGAACTGTTGAAGGAGGGAGATACGGTAGCTGTAGGCGGAGCAATGACACTGTTTGAGAGCGGAGTTATAGATTTGCTGCGCTCAGGAAAATATAATTTTCTGGACCGCTATAAAGAAGGACTTACAAGTGAACAAATCAGAAAAATATACATAGATTCCTTCTCCGCAGATGCTTACATATGCAGTTCGAATGCCATAACAGAAGACGGGGAATTATATAATGTGGACGGGAATTCCAACAGAGTTGCAGCCATATGCTTTGGTCCCCAATCTGTTATTATAATCGCAGGCTGTAATAAGCTGGTAAAAAATCTGGATGAGGCAATTATCAGGGTTAAGACCACCGCTGCTCCTGCAAATTGCACCAGACTGTCCTGTCAAACCTACTGCAGGGAGAAAGGAGAGTGCATGTCCTTTGCCGGTAATGCAGACGAAATGACAGCGGGATGCTCCGGTTCGGGCAGAATATGCTGCAATTATGTGGTCTCAGCATACCAAAGGCATAAAGACAGAATAAAGGTAATTTTGGTAGGAGAAGAGTTGGGTTATTAATTTTTTGATATACAGTAGATTTTGGGAGGGTATAATGGTAGTATCATCACTTATGATAAAGCTGTATGCGCCGCATTGTCATTCACTTAAAGATAAGAGAATGATAGTGAAAAGCCTGATCCAAAAAGTCCGTAATAAATTTAATGTATCAATAGCTGAAGTGGAACAACAGGACTATTATCAGACAATTGTAATTGGTATAGCCAGTGTTTCAGACAGCAGAACTCAGGCCAATGCCGTACTGGATGAAGTAATGCGATTTATTGAGGCAAATACTGAAGCTGAAATTGTTGATTATCTTTATGAGGAACGATAAGCAGACCGAACCATTTCCATACTTCGTGTGTATATATAGTGGATTTGAAATATTGTAGTCACTTATTACACTTATTGGAAGGTGGAAGATGAAAAAAACTCTTAGAGCAATCATTTCAATTGCTATTGCGGGGACGTTGGTTTTAACCCCTTTTGGGTCCGGCCATAATGTCCTGGCTGAAGAACAAATGCCGGAATTCAGAACACTGATGTCACCAAAGGGCGAAATATCCATTGTCAGGCGACCCGGCCCTCTTGATTTAAATCCTGGTAAATTGGCTAAATTGCCAAAGTATGATAAAGATTCAGATGAAATTTGGCAGGTAGATTTAAGAAGCAGGGATCTTACCCTTCTTGACCTGACAGATAGGCTTGAAGACTTGCTTTTTTCAAGCTTTGACAGTAAGACAAAGTGGCCTGACAAACTACCAAAGGATTTCAATCCAGAAAAGATCATGGATTTAGGTAAAAATCCAGGACTAGGTGTCAGAGAATTACATAAAAAAGGTATTACTGGTAAAGGGATTGGAATAGCAATAATTGATCAGACCCTGTTTGTGGACCACGAAGAATATAAAGATAGAATAAAAATGTATGAAGAAATTCATAACATTGAGGATACAGCGGTAATGCATGGAGCTGCAGTTGCTTCCATAGCGGTGGGGAAATCTGTAGGAGTGGCACCCGAAGCTGATCTATATTACATAGCAGAAACGCATGCTGAATACACAGAAGGAGGCTTTAAGATTGATTTGACCTGGGTTGCCAAATCCATAGACCGAATAGTCGAGGTTAACAAAACATTACCGAAGAACAAAAAGATTAAAGTTATTTCTATTTCACTTGGAATAGTAAAAAAAATGGACGGATACGAGAAGGTATTAGAATCTATTGAAAAAGCCAAAAAAGAAGGCATATATACTGTGCATGGAGAATCTGATCCATTCTTAGGCCTTGACCGTGACCCATTAAAAGATGCAGATGATATTAATTCTTATGCATTGGGATTGTTTTTACAAAAGGCTGACTATGCTAATTCACAGGTTTTGATACCTATGGATTCCAGATGTACTGCCAGTCCAACTGGGGTAAATGATTATGTTTTCTATAGAAATGGAGGAATAAGTTGGGCAGTTCCATATGTTGCAGGTTTGTATGCTCTGGCCTGCCAGGTAAATCCTGATATCACACCTGAGACATTCTGGGATGCAGCTGCAAAAACGTCTGGCGTAAATAAGGACAAATTGGGTAAAATTATTAATCCTGTAAAATTAATTGACAGTATATCCAAAACAGATAAAAAAACTAACAACAATAAATAAAATTAATAATATACCTTCTTTAAGTATCAAACTCCGGGTCAATTATGGCCCATTTTTTTCTTACAGATAAAGCAACATCGGGGAAATTTGTAATTACGGCATTAACACCTTCTTTAAACATCCATGCCAGATACTCCTCAGTATTTATTGTCCAGGGGTTGACCAGTATGCCTTTTTCCTGGCACTTGTTGACTATACCCGGAAGTGCAAGTGTATAATAAAAGGGATGAATGGCCTCGGCTTTTAAATATTGAGCATATATATGAGGATCAACAATTGCCTCGGAATATAATAAGCCTATGGGAACTGTTTTGTCTATTTGCTTAATATGCATTAAACTGTAATGATTGAAAGAGGAATATATTACTCTCTTTTTCAACCCAAGTTTCTCCACAAGTGAAAGGGCTTTTTCCTCTATGCCAATGTAATTGACTATTCCAGACTTTATTTCTATATTTACAGTCATATTTGTACTTTTAACAAAGTACAATACTTCTTCTAACGTGGGAATTGAAATATTTTTGTAGCCTGGTATGTGATTTGAGAAATCATAGGATTTAAGCTCCTTTAAGGTCATATCGGCTATTCGGCCTGTACCGTTTGAACAGCGATCAATAGTGTCGTCATGCGCAACCACAAGATGACCATCTTTAGTCATATGAATGTCAAGCTCAATTCCATCAGCCTTTAGATTGTATGCCAGTCTAAAGGCTTCCATTGTGTTTTCGGGTGCATAACCAGAGGCGCCCCTATGAGCCCATATTTTTGTTTTCAAATGAAGTTCACCTTCTCTACTTAACAATATTACACTTTCAATTGACCATATATATGGTTTAAAAGCAGCTGTTTTGGGTAAATTTATTGCTATAAGAGGTTGTATATAATATATAATTTGATTAAAAAATTTTCTAATTAACTAAATGTAACTTTTAAACAGTTAATTATATGTTATATACTAAGTTTTTATAAGTGATTTATGAGAAGCTAAATACATTAGCCACTCTAAAATATATCTGCAGCCATAAGTAATATAATATAAGGGACGTGAAATTATGATAAATCCAAATAAAACATTTTCTGAGATTTGGCTGGCGGGAGGCTGCTTTTGGGGCGTCGAAGCTTTTATGAAGCATGTTCCCGGAGTTGTTCAAACCGAAGTAGGGTACGCCAATGGTAAAACTGAAAATCCCACATATGAGGAGGTATGTCACAATAACACCGGACATGCAGAAACAGTATATATAAAATACAATCCTCATCGAATATCATTGAAAAAGCTTCTGGATTATTTTTTTCAAATTATAGACCCTACTCTTTTAAACAGGCAGGGACATGATGTGGGTACACAGTACAGAACCGGTATATACTATAAAAACCTTGCCGATAAAAGAATTATTGAGGAATACATTAACAACAAACAAAAAGAATATTCCTCAAAAATCCGTACTGAGGTCTTACCACTGGAAAATTTCTATAAAGCCGAAGAATACCATCAGGATTACCTTGATAAGAACCCAAACGGATACTGTCATATTGATTTTGAACTGATAAATAATCTAAAAAAGCAGGCTCAGGTAAAGGTTGACAAGAAAAAATACTCAAAAGCAGAAAATGAAGTTCTAAAGAAGATTTTATCCCATGAACAGTACCAAGTGACTCAAAACAAAGCCACCGAAGCTCCTTATGAAAATGAGTACTGGGATAACAGGAAAAAGGGGATATATGTGGATATCGTAACAGGAGAACCGCTGTTTGTGTCCACAGATAAATTCGATTCAGGATGCGGCTGGCCCAGCTTTACAAGACCTATAGATGATGATGTTATAGAGTATCATGAAGACAATAGCTATGGTATGTCCAGAACTGAGGTTACCAGCAGAGTTGGAGGCAGTCATCTGGGACATGTGTTTGATGACGGACCTAAAGAAGAGGGCGGTTTAAGATATTGTATTAACAGTGCGGCTTTGAAGTTTATTCCTCTTGAAGAAATGGAGGAAAAAGGCTATGGGGAATTCATACCTATGGTTAAGTAGAATACCGCATACCATCAAAAATTACTATGCATGCAACATGCAATATACTATAACTACGGTGCTTAATACATGAATACTGTTAGCATAATATATTGCATGATTTACACTTCAAATATTGGGAACAGATTTAATGAGCGTACTGCAACCGATAGGTGGCGGTATATGTTTTTCTGAGGCTTACAGTATTCCGGTATAAGCAGCACGAGGGACCCTGAAAAGACGAGTCCCTATGAGGGTGAGAAAAATATCTATTTGAGCCATACAGATAATATATTAGAAGTACGCTCTAAGTAATCCCATTGAATGAAGCTCTATTTATTTTCATCAGTTGTTTTCTTTGTAAAGAAGTATGTAATAATCATTGTGGTACTGTTAGAGAAAAGCAGAAAAATGTCCGAGTCTATTTTTTTACCTGATATTACGATTACAACCAGAGTAAAAACCAAGGCAAGAGTTACAATGCTTTTAACATTGATTAAATTACTTAACTTATCCTTCATCATCCCTGCCTCCCATTCTCTTCACAATATTTAAAATAAAGCTGTCAAAATATTTTATTTCGTTAAGTTTGGAAATCCAAAGATTTGGATTATTTTGTGTCGCCAAAATTACTTCTTTGGGATCTGTGAAATTGTTGCCCAGGATCTCCTGGCATACCCTTAGAACTTCCTTTGCCTTTTGTCGAGTTTTAGGACCGACAATGCCGTCTACCTTTAAGGAAGTCATTGCTTGAAATTCCTTGATATTCATAGTTTTATCTGCTCCTTTCAGGATACTGTCTCTTATGGCTATTTTTTTACTTTCATCTATACCTGTCAGTTCAATCAGCTGAACATGCCATGGTTCGTAATCCAGAGGTTTAACAAGACCATATTTCTTTAACTCCTTATTGGTTAATTCCTCAAACCAGCCATCCATGTCCATAGCCAGACCAAAACAGTGGTTAGATTTTCCATAAGCGGCAGCAAGGCACTTTCGATTACTGCCGTAACCTATATATACCGAACCGTCACTTAACTGATAGCTGCCTTTATATTTTTGCAATAATAATTTTGCAGTGGCTTTCTGACATTCAAGTGTACGGAAGCCTGCAACACATAGAGCATCTTTGCCATAATCCCTGCATACCTGATTTACTGCCTCAAGTAATTTAGGATAGACACAGGACTGCTCGGGATACTTAAATTTTACATGACACATCTTTTCCCAACTCCTCTCGAAGCTCATTAATTCTGAGATGAGCCTGTTTGGTGCTTTCTTCAACTCTTGCCAGTCTGTCCGCGTGATTATTTACAGTTTTGTTCAGGCATCTTAATTCAAGCAGAGTTGTGTCGCTGCTGCGTTTAATGTATTCGATATCCGCCTTTAGTTGGCCCACTTCGATTCCGCTTTGCTTTGATTCCCCCTTAACTCTTGCCTGAAGGGTAAGATACCCGAAAACTATTCCACAAATTGCCGCTACGCAAGAAATTAATATATTTGTTTCCACCTGCACCCCTTCTTTCATGACAGATATCTCGATGCAATAAATATCTTCTACCTGTAATTTATTACATAATTTCAGTTGCTTTTTATTGTGCTTTTTATTGCGTTATAAAAAAGACTACCTATACCCATAAGTAATCCACAGTTTTTGTAGTATAATCTCCAAAAATTAATTACTGATTTTATCCTCATAAACAATATTTATTAGTTCTACTTTAAGAGACTGAATAGCATCTTCTCTGGGCAGCATTATGTATTTAGCCAAAAATTCGATGTCATCAGAAAATAGGTTTATAATTTCATTCATTGACCCTTTATCCCCCTGCTGAGCCTGTCTTACTATTTGAGTGAATCTGTCAGGGTTTGCCGTAATAAATCCAATCCTTTCTTTTTCCATTTATTCACCCCCTGTTGAGTCATGTTAAGTTCTTGAGCAAGTTCCTGCTCAGTTACACCGTCAATTACCGTTTTACGAATGATGTATCTACACTTTTCCCATGGTATGGAATCCAGTAATTCATTAATGTAGACACTGGACAAAATTTCTGACTCAAAACCGTTGTCCTGAATCTGGCTCTCAAAAAGAAGATAACATTCTTTTGACTGTTGCAAACGAGCCTTGTACTGTAATCTCCATGCTGCTCTTCTAAGTAATTTTCTGTAGTTTTCTACCGAGATACTGTCGTTATTTTGCATAAAAACCTCCGTTCCATGAAATTTTTTAGAATTCATATAAACTTTGGATTTGAATTAAGTTGTAAAAAATGTAGTTAAGTTAATAAAGTCGTTTCACTATTATAGTAATATTTTTTGACTATATAACAACCAAATTTTAAGATAAAATACAAATTTTGTATAAAATGTATATGATTTTTAGGTTGTAATTTCTCTTCCAATATTTCCTGTAATATAAGAAGGAGGTTTCATTGTCGTTACATGCAAAAATTCAGCATGTATTACTTTATAATTCTGTCGTTTATCAACAAATTAACTATGGATTTATTGGAGGAATGCAAATGAAACATTTAAAGAAACCCTTTACAGCTTTTGCTAAGTACACGGGTAAACAATTTAAATGGGTATGCTGCTGGATGATAATTTTATTGATCTCCCTGGTAGTTATACCTAATTCCCATGAAGCATATTCTGCTGGCGAGGTTGGAGCGACACTTCATGCCATATCGCCGCTGCAGCAGCAAATGAAATTGACACAGCCAACTGCTTCGGCACCGGGAGGCAGGGGCTTCATGCTGCCGCAGACAGTAGTAGTAAAAGATGCTTCTGGAAGACCCATTGCAGATGTTCCCGTAACCTTTGAAGTTTCTGCTAACAACGTAGTAACTTCACTAATGAGGGGTATTAACAGCAGAATCATAACTGTAACAACCAATTCCAACGGTATGGCATCTGCTGCTAATACACATCCTAATTATTTAGGTGAGGGATATCAGGTTTACTCCCTTTATTCGGGATTAGTTCAGGTCATACAGGTTAAGGCCAGTATTCCCAATGGTGCTACTGTGACATTTAACGTAGAGGTAGGAACATACAACTCAAATATTGTGGATAAAACACCACCATTTATCTCTGTCGATGCCAAGGATGATACAGGAGCCGATTATATTGCAGGAACCTGGACAAACCATTCGGTAACAGTGTCATATAGCGCCACAGATTCTATTTCAACTATTAAGTCCTGTACGCCTCCCCAGACATTCACCGAGGAGGGAGATGACTACTATTCCACTGGTACAGCTGTTGACAGCGCCGATAACTCGGCAAGTATAACCTTTGGTCCTATATGCATTGATAAGAGCAAACCAGTAACCACAGCGTCATATACAAAACCCAGAGCCGGAAGTTGGTATGACAATAAGGTTACCGTGAAATTTGAATCAACAGACTATCTCTCAGGAGTGAATTCAATATTTTACAAAATTGGTGACCAAACGCCCATAAGGCTTGAGGGGCCAAACGCTTCTGTGGACATTGATATTGAGGGAACAAGTACCATAACTTATTGGGCTGTAGACAATGCCGGTAATGAGGAACAAGCAAGATCTTTTGAGGTAAAAATAGATAAATCTGCACCTACAATAACAAGTTCCCTTAGTCCTGAAGCAAATGAAAAGGGCTGGAACAAATATGAGACAACTCTCACTCTTACAGCTCAGGATGCGTTCTCCGGTGTTAAAGAAATTCATTACAGGGTAGGAGAGTCAGGAGAGGAAAAAGTAGTTAAAGGCGATACAGCATCAATTTTATTTAATACTGAGGGTATAACAACCATTTTCTATTGGGCAGTAGATAATGCCAATATATCCAGTCCGGTGGAAAACGTGGTGGTAAAGCTTGATAAAAGCCTGCCGGTTATAACTCCACCAAAAGATATTACGGTTGAAGCAACAGCAATCAAGACACCTGTCAATATTGGAAATGCCACCGTGTTGGATACAAGTGAATGGACCCTGGAGAATAACGCTCCGGAAGATGGCTATCCTGTGGGAACAACGAAGGTCATATGGAAGGCTACAGACTCTGTTGGCTTTGTATCCCAGGTGGTACAGAACATTACTGTTACAGATACCACAAAGCCTGTTCTTACGGTACAGAGCGATATTGTAGTTGAAGCAACAGGCGTGGAGACTCCTGTAAAGCTTGAACCTGCTACTGCAACGGATATTTTCCCTGTAACAATAACAAATAATGCTCCGGAAAAGTTCAAGTTGGGTGATACCTATGTAACCTGGACGGCAAAGGATGCCAATAACAATGAAGTATCCACCGTTCAGAAGGTAACTGTAATAGACACAACTCCACCGGTACTGACACCTAATGAGGATATTACCGTTGAAGCTACCGGAAGAAGGACACCTGTAGAATTAATACCTCCTTCAGCTACAGATATTTTCAAGGTAACCATAACCAACAATGGCCTCCCCGATTATCCTATAGGCACAACTTACGTGACATGGAAAGCTATTGATGAAAATAACAATGTTTCTGAGCATGTTCAGAAGGTAACGGTTCAGGATACCACCAAGCCTCAGCTTACAATTCCTGAAGACATAACCATGGAAGCACCAAGCAGAAAAGTCAAGCTAAATATCGGTGAAGCCAAAGCGACGGATATATTTGATGTAACAGTAACCAACAATGCACCGGAATTATTTGAGGTTGGAACAACCGAGGTAAAATGGACCGCCATTGATGAAAATAATAATGTTGAAGAAAAAATACAAAAAATCACAATCACAGATACAACGAAGCCTGTAATAACCCAACCTTCTGACATAACAGTGGAGGCAACCGGTGAATTGACCTATGTACCCATAGAAGTGCCTGAAGTATATGACATTTTTGAAATAAGTCATGTTCGGACAGGGCCGGCAGATAACAAGTTCCCTGTGGGACATACGGTTATTACATGGACCTTTACCGACTCAAACGGTAATTCAGCATCCTGTGACCAGCACATATACGTTTTAGATACTACAAAACCTTTAGTTACACTTCCAAAAGATTTAACTGTTGAGGCCACAGCTCGAAAAACACCTGTAGATATAGGGGTTCCTCAGGTAACGGAGATATTTACTTATGAGGTAACAAATGATGCGCCCAAAGAAGGCTTCCCATTAGGTACTACTCCAGTAAAGTGGGTGGTTACAGATAAACACGGCAACAAAACAGAGGGTATTCAGTACATAACTGTGGTTGATACAACCAAACCTGTACTAAAGAAGCCTGAGGATAAAACAGTTGAAGCTACAGCAGTTTTAACTCCTGTTGATATAGGAGTTGCTACAGCAACTGATATATTCGATGTAACAATAACAAACGATGACCCGAAACTGTATCCTCTCGGCACTACTGAAGTAACATGGACTGCAAAGGATGAAAGCAATAACAAGGATACACAAACTCAGCTTATCACAGTTGTTGATACAACTGCACCTGTACTCAGTGTACCCAGAGACATTACAGTAGAGGCCACAAATGTAAAAACTCCTGTGGATTTGGGAAAAGCTGAGGCAGCGGATATTTTTGCAGTTACAATAACAAACAATGCACCCAAAGAGGGCTTTGATGTAGGTACTACTGAAGTAATTTGGACAGCAACTGATGCAAATGGAAATTCCAGTACGGGTATTCAAAAGGTAACTGTAACTGACAAAACTGCTCCGGTACTGAAGGTACCTGCAAATATAACAGTTGAAGCTACAGCCAGAAAAACTCCTGTGGATATAGGTCAGGCTACTGCTGAAGATATATTTGATGTCAGCATAATAAATAACGGAACAGGAGAATATCCTCTTGGAAGAACCATAGTAACATGGACAGCAACCGATGCTAACGGTAATGTCACTACCGGTACGCAGGAAATTACTGTAACTGACAATACTCCTCCTGAAATAACACCACCTGAAGATATTACCGTAGAAGCTACGGGAATCATGACAGAGGTGGCTGACATAGGTCAGGCCAGTGCTACTGACATATTTGATATTAAAAGGATTTGGAATGATGCACCTAAGGCTTATCCATATGGTGTAACAACGGTAACATGGTTTGCAATGGATGAAAATGATAATGTAAGCAAATGTACTCAAAGAGTAACAATTGTTGATACAACTCCGCCAGAATTAACGCCGCCCAATGACATAATTGTTGAGGCAACTTCAGCAAACGGAACACCAGTAGAACTGGGGACACCAGAATATAGCGACATATTTGAGGTCACAGTATCAAATAATGCACCAGAGGTATTCCCACTGGGAACCACCGAAGTAATCTGGACAGCGGTGGATGAGCACAACAACAAGACAGAAAAAATACAGTATGTAACAGTACAGGATACAACGCCACCAGAGCTGACAGTACCTGCTGACAAAACAGTGGAGGCAACAGCCGCTGATGGAACACCAGTAGACCTGGGAACACCAGAATACAGCGACATCTTTGAGGTCACTGTAACCAATAATGCACCAGAGGTATTCCCATTAGGAACCACTGAGGTAATCTGGACAGCGGTGGATGCAAACAACAACAAGACCGAAAAAGTACAGTTAATAACAGTACAGGATACAACGCCACCAGAGCTGACAGTACCTGCTGACAAAACAGTGGAGGCAACAGCCGCCGATGGAACACCAGTAGACCTGGGAACACCAGAATACAGCGACATCTTTGAGGTCACTGTAACCAATAATGCACCAGAGGTATTCCCATTGGGAACCACCGAAGTAATCTGGACAGCAGTGGATGCAAACAACAACAAGACCGAAAAAGTACAGTTAATAACAGTACAGGATACAACGCCACCAGAGCTGGCAGCGCCATCTGACAAAACAGTGGAGGCTACCGCCGCCGATGGAACACCTGTAGATCTTGGAACACCGGTGTACAGTGACATATTTGAGGTCACAGTAACAAATAATGCGCCAGAGGTATTCCCATTAGGAACCACCGAAGTAATCTGGACAGCAGTGGATGCAAATAACAACAAGACCGAAAAAGTACAGTTAATAACAGTACAGGATACAACGCCACCAGAGCTGACAGCGCCAGCTGACAAGACAGTGGAGGCAACAGCAGCCGATGGAACGCCAGTAGAACTGGGAACACCAGAATACAGCGACATCTTTGAGGTCACTGTAACCAATAATGCACCAGAGGTATTCCCATTAGGAACCACCGAAGTAATCTGGACAGCGGTGGATGCAAACAATAACAAGACAGAAAAAGTACAGTTAATAACAGTAGAGGATACAACTCCACCTGAGCTGACAGCGCCAGCTGACAAAACAGTGGAGGCTACCGCCGCCGATGGAACACCTGTAGATCTTGGAACACCGGTGTACAGTGACATATTTGAGGTCACAGTAACAAATAATGCGCCAGAGGTATTCCCATTGGGAACCACTGAAGTAATCTGGACAGCGGTAGATGCAAATAACAACAAGACCGAAAAAGTACAGTTAATAACAGTGCAGGATACAACGGTGCCAGAACTGACAGTGCCAGCTGACAAGACAGTGGAGGCAACAGCAGCCGATGGAACGCCAGTAGAACTGGGAACACCAGTGTACAGTGACATATTTGAGGTAACAGTAACAAATAATTCGCCAGAGGTATTCCCGTTGGGAACCACTGAGGTAATCTGGACAGCGGTTGATGCAAACAACAACAAGACCGAAAAAGTGCAGTTAATAACAGTCCAGGATACAACTCCACCTGAGTTGACAGCGCCAGATAACAAGACAGTGGAGGCAACATCA